>QWCT01000815.1_pt1 | contig 29310 bp, 28 predicted proteins | sample 1972681 | NCBI WGS metagenome assembly QWCT01 (sample SAMN09866701, study PRJNA288562) | Human oral metagenome isolate pre3_saliva, whole genome shotgun sequencing... | isolation source: mouth | host: Homo sapiens | place: USA: California | reverse complement strand
TCTTTTTTGTGGTGCCTCGGGCCGGACTTGAACCGGCACGGAATTGCTTCCACAGGATTTTAAGTCCTGTGCGTCTACCGATTTCGCCACCAAGGCATAATTGTTACCTCTCTTATGTTTTTCACAACTACTCGATTAGTATATCATAGCCTTTTATTTTTGTCAACACTTTTTTTATTTTTTTTATTTATTTTTTTCAATCCCCTTTAATTCATTAGTTTTTTAGAATCAAAGGGGATAAAATTATATGCTTTTTTTATTCGCTTTCAACATATTTTGTTATTATTTCTTTTGCTTTTTCAGCTATTTCTTCATATGAACCTTCTGGTTTGATTATATCTAGGACTGCTACTTTTATTTTTTTAGGTTTAGGAAATTTCATATATCTTGAATATGCTTCAAATCCTCCTTTTATTCCTAAACATTGTACATCTATCCCTAATTCTTTAGAAATAATTGCGAATACTTTTTTAAATTCAGCAACTTTTCCATCTTTTGTTCTTGCACCTTCTGGGAAAATTAACACATTTTTTCCACTTTTTAAATATCCTACAATTTCCTCTACACTTTTTCTGATGTTTTTATTTATATCAATCAAAATTACATTTCCATTACTTACTAATAATTTTAGAGGAAATTTTTTGAAATACCAGTCTATTGCTAAAAATATTGTGTTATAAAGGATTGATTTTGGTAGCAAACTTCCTAAAATTAATGGATCAATGAAACTTTGGTGGTTTGAAACATAAATTTTTGGTTTAGGATCTAATTTTTCTCTTCCATTTCTTTGGATTCTAAAATATACTTTTATTATTACATCTAAAAATACTTTTAAAAATTTTGTAATCCAACGATTTTTGTCATCTTTTATTGGCTTAGCTTCTTCGATTATTTGTTTCCAATTTATTTCATTATTTTCAATTTTCACTGCTTTTTCATTAATATATTCTGATAAAAGTTTTAAATTAGGCATTTCAGCGAATTTTTCTTCATCTAATTGCAATCCAAAATTATTTTCGATATAGGCAAAAAATTCAACTATATCTAGTGAATCCATACCAATTTCTAATTCTAGATTTTCTTCTGGTTGAGGTTCAATTCCTTTCGCCTTTTTCACATATTCTTTTAAAATTTTGTATACTTCATTGTCTGGTTCTGCTACTTTTGCTTTTTTTACAACATTTTGTTCGTATAAATTTGGAAGCATGAATCTTCGTAATTTACCGACTCTTGTTTTTGGTAATTCCTCTTCAAAAACTTTATAATCTAACACTTTTTCATAATTATGAGCAGATAAATTATAATCTTCAACTATATTTTTTATATAAGTTTTTACATTATTGATGTTTCTTTTTCTACATTCTAATAAATCAGGAATTATTATTGCTGCTAGTTTATTTTGATGATTGAAAATTCCTGCTTCTTTTATTAATTTATCACTTTTAGCTATTAATCTGTTTTCAAGAGTTTCAGGATCAATATTTTTTCCATTTGAAAGGACAATCATGCTATTTCTTCTTCCAATTATAGTGATGTAGCCTTCTTCGTCTATTTTTGCTAAATCTCCTGTTTTAAACCAACCGTCTTTCGTCATTACTTCTGCTGTTTTTTCTGGCTTGTTGTAATATCCTTTCATAACGATAGGGCCTTTTACCCAAAGTTCTTCATTCTCAATTTTTACATCAACATTGTATAATTTTTTTCCAATTGTTCCGATTTTTCTTTCTTTTTTTGAATTTACAGCGATAACTGGTGAAGTTTCTGTTAATCCGTATCCTTCCAATGAATAAATTCCTAAAGTTTCATAAAATCTAGCAATTTCTGGATCTAATTTAGCTCCACCTGCAACGATGAAATCTAAATGTCCTCCAAATTTTTTATGAACTTTTGAAAATACTTTTCTTTTTAGAGGAATAGATTTACTTTTACTCATTATTTTGAAAATTGCTCTTGTTATAAATTTTGCATCTATTTGTTGTTTTATTCCATCATAAAATAGTTTGAATACTCTTGGAACTCCTATTAATGCAGTTACTCTATTTTTTTCTAATGCTTCAAAAATCTCTTTACTTGCAATTTTTCTTACAAAAACTATTGAAGTTTGATATCTTAACATTAAAAGAACCGTTGCTGTTAGTGGCAAAACGTGATGAAACGGCAATAATGCTAAAATCTGATCTCTATGATCAAAAATTCCTTTTTCATAAATTCCTTCCATTTCAGTCATTAAATTATTGTAAGTTAACATAACTCCTTTTGGTGACCCTGTCGTTCCTGACGTATAAAGCATTGCTGCTGTTTGATTTCCTTCTGGATTTCTTAACTCAAATTCAGAATTTGCAATTTTTTTCATTTTTTCATCATCAATTTTAAAGTTGTCTACATTCAAAACTTTTATATTATTTTTAAGACTGTAATTTAAAATTGCTTCTAAAATATTTTTTTCTGTTTCATTCGAACACACAATTATATCTGGATTTGAATCTTCTAATACATACAAAATTTCTTTTGGAGAACTTTGTGCATCAATTGCAATAGCAGCTGAATTTTTATCCCAAATTGTAAAGAAACTGTAAATCCACTCTGGTCTATTTTCCATTATAATTAAACCAAATTTATTTTCTTCTAAATTTATAAAATTGTCTGAGTAATATTTAATGTTGTTTACTAAATCGATATAGTTAATGTGATTATTTTCAAAATCAACTAGTGCTAATCTCTCGGTTTTTTCTAAAAACATAATTTTCCTCCTAATATTTTTTCAAATTTTATTTTGAAATCTTTCTTCTCTTTTCTAATTTTTAATGCTTTTTACCATAATTTTTTTGTAAAATTCGGCTATTTGCTTTCAATGTAGTATAACATAATTTTAATAATTTTTATATCTATTTATTATTTTCAATTTTTCTGTTATACAAAAAAGAGAACTTATAAAATTAAATTTTATAAATTCTCTCTCTTTTTAATATTTTATAAAAAATGAAAAACTTTTTTTGATCTTTCAAAAATTTCATAAATTATTTTCGATTCTATAATAAATTTATTCCGTTTTCTTCGCAAGTTTTTACAATATCGTCTGACCAAATTGAAGCTTGAACTTCTCCAATATGAGCTTTTTGTAATAAGAACATACAAATTCTTGATTGTCCGATTCCTCCACCAATTGTTAATGGCAATTCTTCATTTAACAATAATTTATGGAAGTCTAAATTTTCTCTTTCTTCTAATCCTAATTCTTTTAATTGTTTTTTTAATGAATCTTTGTCTACTCTGATTCCCATTGAAGATAATTCCAATGATCTGTCTAACACTGGATTCCACATGATTAAATCTCCATTTAATTCCCAATCATCATAATCTGGTGCTCTTCCGTCATGTCTTTGTCCTGAAGCTAAAACTTTTCCTATTTGCATAATGAAAATAGCTCCTTTTTCTTTTGCGTAAACATTTTCTCTTTCTTCTGGAGTTAATTCAGGATATAAATCTTCTAATTCTTGAGATGTTACAAATGTTACTTCTTCTGGTAAGAATTTTTCTGCTTTTTCATATTTTTCAGCTAACATATTTTGAGTTTTTTTGAATACGCTGAAAATTTTTCTTACAGTTTCTTTTAATGTTTCAACATTTCTAGTTTCTTTTGTTAAAACTTTTTCCCAATCCCATTGGTCAACATAAATTGAATGTGTATTGTCTAAATCTTCGTCTCTTCTTATCGCATTCATATCAGCATAAATACCTTTTCCAGCTTCTACTCCATATCTTTTCAATGCCAATCTTTTCCATTTTGCTAATGAATGAACGATTTCAATTGTTTCTCCTGGAATTTCTTTCATTTCAAATGCAACTGGTCTTTCCACACCATTTAAGTTATCATTTAATCCTGTAGCTTTTTTTACGAATAACGGTGCTGAAATTCTTGTTAAACTTAATGTATTTGCTAATTCTCTTTCAAAAAAATCTTTTGTCAATTTAATTGCAATTTCTGTTTCCATAATATCCCATTTTGGATCATAATTTTTTGGTACAATTGTTTTTGCCATTTTCTTCTCCTCGTTTTACAAATTTTCATATTTTCAATAATCGTATAATAACACACATAAAAAAATCTGTCAAATTTTTGAATTTTTATTTTTCAGCTAGATATTTTACTTGCTTTTTAGTATAATATTTATAGAATTTAATATTAACGAAGGAGAATTTATGAAAAAAGTACTGTTTGTTTGTCTGGGAAATATTTGTCGATCACCAATGGCTGAGGCTGTTTTTAGAAAAATGGTTGAAGATGAAAATTTATCAGATAAAATTTTTATTGATTCAGCTGCGACAAGTTCTTGGGAGCATGGAAATCCTGTTCATCACGGAACAAGAAAACGTTTGGCAAAAGAAGGAATTAGTGTAGACGGAATGTTTTCACGTATTTTAAACGATAACGATTTAACTTTTGATTACATTATTGGAATGGATGAGAGCAATATTTCTAATATTAAGAAATTTCTAAATAATCGATTTAATGGCAAAGTGAAAATGCTTCTTGAATATGCTGGAGAAAAACGTGAAATTGCAGACCCTTATTATACTGGAGATTTTGAGACCACATATAATGATGTTTACAAAGGTTGTAAAGCATTGTTAGAAACTATAAAAAAAGAGATTTAATAAAAATTTTTGAATATTTATGATATAATATAAAAAAGATATATTATTAATTTTATAAAAATTAGGAGGAAATAAAATGGCATCAACTAAAACTCATATTGGAAAATTTAATTTTGAAAACTGTTTTATGAATGCGGCTGGAGTTTACTGCTTTGATAGAGAGGAATTAGAGAAAATTTTAAATTCTGAAGCTGGAACTTTTGTTACGAAAACTGCTACACTAAGTCCTAGAGATGGAAATCCTACACCTCGTTACCAAGATGTACCTTTAGGAAGCATTAATTCAATGGGATTACCAAATTTAGGATTTGATTATTATTTGGAATATTTGTTGGAATTGCAAAAAACTCATCCAGATCGTACATTCTTCTTTTCACTAGTTGGAATGTCGCCTGAAGATACTCATACTTTATTGAAAAGAGTGCAAGAAAGCGAATTTAACGGACTTGTTGAATTAAATTTATCTTGTCCAAATGTCCCTGGAAAACCACAAATTGCCTACGATTTGGAAACTACAGAAAAATTATTGACAGAAATTTTTTCTTATTTCAAAAAACCTTTAGGTATAAAATTGCCACCTTACTTTGATATGGTTCATTTTGATCAAGCAGCAGCTGTATTTAACAAATTTCCATTAACTTTTATTAATTGCGTTAATAGTATTGGAAATGGACTTATTTTAAATGATGAAACTGTTCTTATTAAGCCTAAAAATGGATTTGGAGGAATTGGAGGAGAATATGTTAAACCCACTGCTCTTGCAAATGTTCACGCATTTTATAAAAGATTAAATCCTTCTATTCAAATAATCGGAACTGGTGGAGTTCTTACTGGAAGAGATGCCTTTGAACACATTTTATGTGGTGCTAGTATGGTTCAAATCGGAACTACTTTGCATAAGGAAGGTCCTGAAGCATTTAAGAGAATTACTGAAGAATTAAAAGCCATTATGGATGAAAAAGGGTATAAAACTATTGAAGACTTTAGAGGAAAACTTAAATATTTGTAAGAATTTAAATTTTTTGTAAATTTTATAAAAAAATGGAGTTATATTTAGAAATTTTGTTAAATTATGAAATATTTTCTAAAATATAGCTCCTTTTATTTAATCTCTGTTTTTAATAACTTTTATTTTTAGTACCTTTATTATTACACTTTGAAAAATCAATTTTATTGTTTATAAGTGTTACATCTATTCAACCAACCTTGCAACCACTTTTTCTCATTTCTAGCAGGATCTGAATTTTTAACTCTTCTATCCAACACAAATTTTGCTGAATTACTGAATTCTACTAAAGCTGCTTTTCCAGTTTCAGTGCCTTTCATATTTTCCAAGACTTGCAATAATCCCCATCCTTCTCCTTTGTAATTTTCAGTTGCTGTTGTTCCTTCTCCTTTAAAATTCACATAATCAATTAATGGATAAAGTCCATTTGGTGAATTGGCAACTCTATAAAACTGTTTTTTCACATTTTCTTTATCTTTCGCAACGGCTAACATTTTATTAAGTGAATCTTCCAATCTCTCGAAAATAAACTCAATTTGAACATCTTTTGTATTATAAAGAAAATTGATCAATTCTTGAATATCTGCGTTTTTCTGTGCTTTTAAAGCATCAAATTCTTTTTTATTTTTCCAAGGTGCATACTGATTATTTTCCAAAATTTTTGGCAATTTTATATTTTTTGATTTATAAAATTGTACTAATGGTGGAAAACTTTCTTCAAATGCTCCCTTTTCGCCTTTTTTATACCAAATAAAGTGCCCAATTCCTAGTGATGGAAAATTTTCTCCAGAATTCCATGAAACTAAATTATTTTTCACTCCACCAGCTTCATTTTTAAAAATTTTCTCAGCAACAACACTTAATTCTTCTTTTGAAATAGATAAATTTGCTTTATTTTCTTGATTTATTGTTGGTTGTACTGGTATTTCTGTATTTTTTTGAGATTTCTCTTTTTTAGTATTTTTTTTATTTTCTTTTGTAGTTCCATTGTTTGTTGTCTCTTGCGAAACTGTTTTTGGTTTTCTTTTAAAAATTCCTGCTTCCAACGAATTACTCGAACAAGCAAACACTATAATACTTGCCAATCCTAAAGTTAAAATTTTATTTCCTTTTCTTTTCATATTTTTCAAGATTTTATAAAATTAATTTACAAAATCCAACTCCTTTCTTTTTCTCCTTTTTATGAAAAACCTATTCATTACCTGATTCGTCACTTATCTCACAATAATTATTGTAAATATTATTTTTATCTCTAGCCAACGGCTCTCCTGTATCTTGATCAGTAACTATATCAAAAGTTTGACTGTCTGCTCGTTTCAAGACTTTATTTGTACAATACACATTGTTTCTATCTTTTGCATAATATTCATTTAATGCTACGAAAGTATTTCTGTTTGCCTTGTTAACTTTTAACAATTCTTCTGTATTTGAAAAATCATAATAATAAATATTGTTTTTATCTTTTCCATAGTATTCATTATACATTGCAAATGACGGTGCATCCACATTATTGAAAACTTTTATCTTGTATTTTGTATCATTGTTTCCTTCATATTGTAAAGAAAATAAATATACATTGTCATCATCTTTTATAAAATTCCCTTGTGGTGTACTTTTTACAATTTTGAATCCTTCTGAATGTACAGATTCAATTTTTTCACCATAATAATATACATTATTTGCATCTTTCGAATATCCTTCAGTCAAAACAGTAAATGTTCCTGTATCTGCCAATGGAATTTTCATAAATTTGTCTTTTCTAGACAAATCGTAATAATACACATTGCTTTTATCTTTAAAATACCAGTCATCTAGTACTTCAAATGAATCAGGATCTATCGTAGGAATTGCTTCCAATTTTTGCCAAGTCGTATCAATTGGATCATTTATTGTAAATAAGTATACACTATTTTTATCTCGCAAGAAATACATTGAATAGTTTTCTAATAAAATATCAAATTTTTTCGAACTAATTCCTTTCAACTTACTATTTTTAAAATAAACGTCTTTTTTATCTTTTGAAAAATAATTATCAAATATTTTAAATGATTTCGCATCTGCACCTTTCATTTTAGAAATTTTTGTCGATGCATCGTAATAATAAACATCTCCCTTGTCCCTCGTATACATATAATAATCAGGATCAATAATACTGAAATTTTTAGGATCTGCACCTTTTACTTCTTCAATCGTTCTATCTGGATTCAAAACATTTACAACATAAACTCTTTTTTTATCCTTCACATACGGACTTCTAAAATCTGGGTCATCGTTTCCTTTTACTGTTTCAAATGTCGCTGCGTCCACTTTATTTAATTTTAAACCAATATAATAAATTTTATTATTACTTTTTAATATATACGAATTTTTTACCTCAAAATTTTGAGGATTATATCTATCTATTACATTTAAATTATAAAAGATATTATTGTTATCTCTCGCATAAATTGTATCTGGTATCAACTCAAATGTTTGCGGATTCGCTTTACTTACTACTTTATTTTTTTGATAAACATTATTTTTATCTTTTGAATACTCATAATCAAGTACTTCAAATGTTTTAGAATCTGCGCTTGGAATTTTTACTCCATTATAGTAGACACCATTTTTATCTTTACTGTAAAAAGGATAATCATTAATTGCCTCAAATGTTAACAAATCCGCACCTTTTATAGCTTTATTACCATAATAAACATTTTTACCATCTGTAGCATAAGAATCACTCAATGCATTAAACGCCTTTGGATTTGCGTCTTGTATAGGTTCCGACAAATAGTAAACATTATTTATATCTTTTGAGTATCCTTTATTTAAAATTTTAAATGTTGTCGGATTAGAATTTTCCAATACTATTCCTTCATAATAAACTTTTTTATTATCTTTTGAATATCCATTTTTCAATACTTCAAACGATGCTAGATTTACTCCTTGTAATTCTCTTATTTCCAAATCAGTGAAAGCATATATTTTCTCATTACTTTGAACATATACAACTCCATCATCCTCGTCATTATAGATTTTAAGGTCTGCCGCACTCAAATCAGGAAAAACTTCATCTTTATAATATACATTATTTTTATCCTTCGATAATTGATTCGCTAAAACTTCAAATGTTGGCAAATCAACTCTTTTCATTTCCAAGTTCATAAAAAATATTTTATTATCGTCTGTTACATAATTATTTCCTAAAACTTTGAAATTATTTACATCTAAATTTTTTACTACAAGATTATTATTATAATAAACTTTTCCATCCCTTGCTTTATATTCAGAAAAACCTATATTTCCGAATAAAACCATCATTCCTATTAATTTAAATATCTTTTTTTGCATCCTACTGTACTCCTCTAGTTCCACACTCCAAACCTTTTAATTTTTTTATTCATTTCATTTTAAGGCTTTATTTTAACTATATTCTATTATATCACATTATTTATTTTTTATCGACATTGAAGGAATAAAATAATTGAAGATTGTATTTTCACTCTAAGATTTTTTATTACTAATAAAATGAAAAACTGCACTTGTGTTTCTTAGAATGTGCAGCTTTTCACTTTAATTAATTTATCTTTTTTTTATAAACCATTTTCTTGCTGGTTCTCTTTTTACATAAACCACTTTGTTTTTAGAATTTTTTCTTTTTATTTGATTTACTCTTCTTGTAATTCTTCTAGAATTTTCTCTCTTCACATAAACTTTTCTTGCTGGTTCTCTTTTTACATAAACTACTTTAGAAAATCCCAAAATTGAAAATCCTAAAATTCCTAACAACACTACCAATTTTTTCATAAACTTTTCCTCCTAGTATTACTATTTAAATATTACACAAACTCCTAGTATAATATTTTCTATTGAATTATACCACATTTTTTTGAGCGAAACAATAGTAATAAAATTGATTGTTATTATTCGATCATTCTAGGCCCTGCATTTACTATATCTTCTGATATATTTGGATATTTACTCGCAAAATTGTCATTGAACATTTTTACTAATTTTTCAGCGTATGTGTCATATGATTCCTTGTTATTCCAAGTATTTGAAGGATTTAACATTTCTGCTGGAACATCTGGACAGCCTTGCGGAACATCTACATTGAAAAATTTATTGTGAACAAATTCTTGATTTTCGATTTCTCCATTTAAAGCTGCATTTATCATAGCACGAGTATATTTCAATTTTATTCTTTCTCCAATTCCGTATGGTCCACCTGTCCATCCAGTATTTACCAAATAAACTCTTGTGTGATATTTTTCAATTTTTTCTCCTAGCATTTTTGCGTAAACTGAAGGTCGTTTTGGCATAAATGGTTCACCGAAACAAGTTGAGAATGTTGGTTGTGGTTCAGTGACTCCTCTTTCAGTTCCAGCTAATTTTGAAGTAAATCCTGTTATAAAATGATACATTGCTGCTTCTTTAGATAATCTTGAAATTGGCGGCAATACTCCAAACGCATCTGCTGTTAAGAAAATTATTACATTTGGAATGTGTCCAACTCCTGTTACTTGAGCATTTTCAATATAATCTATCGGATATCCAACTCTCGTATTTTCAGTCAAACTTCCATCAAAAAAGTCTAATTTTCTAGTTCCAGAATCCATCACAACATTTTCAACCAAACTTCCAAATCTTATTGCATTATAAATTTCAGGTTCATTATTTTTATCTAAATTTATACATTTTGCATAACATCCACCTTCAAAATTGAAAACCCCATGATCTGACCAACCGTGTTCATCGTCTCCAATCAAAAGTCTTCTCGGATCAGCTGACAATGTTGTTTTCCCAGTTCCTGACAATCCAAAAAATACTGCTGTTTCTCCAGTTTCGGCATCCATATTTGCAGAACAGTGCATTGGTAATACATCTCTTTCTGGCATCAAATAATTCATTATGCAGAACACACTCTTTTTGATTTCTCCTGAATATTGAGTTCCACAAATTACTACTTTTTTAGCTTCATAGTCAATAATAATTGCTGCTTCAGAATTTACTCCATCAGTTTCAGGATTACACTTGAATCCAGGTGCTGCAATTATTGTATAATCTTCTTTCGCATAATTTACCAATTCTTCTTTTGTCGGTCTTATTAACAATTGTTGAATGAATAAATTTTGACTTGCTAATTCATTTACAATTCTAAATTTTAATCTGCAAGTTGGATCAGCCCCAGCAAAACCATCAAAAACAAAAATTTCTCTATTTTGTAAATAAGCAATAACTTTTGAATAAATAAAATCAAATTTTTCTTTGCTAATTGGCTTATTCACTTTTCCCCACGCAATCGAATCGTGAATAGCTTCTGTATCAACAATAAATTTATCCTCAGGTGAACGCCCCGTATATTTTCCTGTTGTCACTACCAATGCCCCTGTTGATGACAATGTCCCTTCTCCTCTTTCAATTGCTTTTTCAACCAAAATCGCAGGTGATAAATTACGATAAACTCTCGTCGGATTAATTATCCCCAATTTTTTTAAACCATAAGTTCTTTTTTTTACACTTTTCATATTTTTTACCTCCATATGTTTCTTTTCTCAATCGTATCTTAATTGCAAAAAGAAACAAAAAACAACGATAACGCTTATATTTTAACAATTCTTTCATATAATTATTCTTAAAATAATTTTCTTCTTACTTCCAACCTCCTTACTCTTATATTACCATGATATTTCAAAAAAACAAGTTCTCTACATTATTTTTTATGAACCATAAATCCTGTCGCTTGTTGTGTAGCCATTATTGTTACATCTGTAATTTGAACATGCTTTGGCTGATTTGCAACGTATAACGCAATGTCTGCGATATCTTCTGGCTTTAATGCTTCAATTCCCAAATAAATTCCTTTCGCTCTCTTTCTATCCCCATGAAATCTGACTTCACTAAAATCTGTCTCAACAATTCCTGGCTGTAATGTGCTAACCTTAATATTTTTATCAATTGTGTCAATTCTAATTCCATCGCTTAAAAATCTTACTGCTGCTTTTGTCGCACAATAAACCGCTGCACCTGCATAAGCGTAAATTCCAGCAGTTGAACCCATATTAATTATGTGCCCTGTATTATTTTCCACCATATTTGGTATAATTTCACGACTCACATACAAAAGACCTTTCACATTAGTATCTATCATTATTTCCATATCCGTAATGCTATAATCTTGAAATTTATCAAGTCCCAAAGCTAATCCCGCATTATTTACCAAAATATCAATTCTCGAAACTTTTTCCAATATTTTTTTCACAGTTTTTGCAACTTTTTCATATTTCGTTACATCCAACTCAAAAATATGTACATTTACTCCATATTTTCTCTCAATATCAGCTTTAATTTCCTGTAATTTCTCAATTCTTCTTGCACATAAAATCAAATCATCACCATTTTTTCCAAATGCATATGCAATCGCCTTTCCAATTCCACTTGACGCTCCAGTTATAAATACATTTCTTGACATTTTGTTTCCTCCTTTTAAATTTTTTTTTCTTATTTTGTAACAATCTTTTATAATTTTAAATATTATTTTTTAAACCCTCTATAAATTTTAATTTTTCGTTTTATTTTAAAAAAATTTCTCTATTACAAGTATAACACAAAAATTATTTTTATGGTAAAATGTTTATTATCAAAAATTTGAAAGGAGAATTTTTTACATGGAAAGCTGGTTATTTTTAGCCTTAATTTTATTCGTTGGATTTATCACAAAAAATCAATCAATTGTAATTGCTACAATATTCGTTATGATTTTAAAATTTTTACCTCATACTGACAAATTAATGGCACAATTTCGTACGAAAGGGATAAATTGGGGAGTTTTAGTTATTACAATCGCTATTTTAATTCCTATCGCTACAAGTGAAATTGGCTTCAAGCACTTGATAAATGCCTTCCATTCACCAATTGGATGGGTCGCAATCGTTAGTGGAATCACTGTTTCTTTGCTTTCGGCAAGAGGTGTCAACTTACTTCACGGACAACCAGAAATTACAGTTGCTTTGGTTATTGGAACTATAATGGGAGTTGTTTTCTTTAAAGGAGTTGCTGCAGGGCCTGTTATTGCTAGTGGTATTACTTATTGTATTTTGCAGATAATAAAAATGTTCCATTCATAATGAGTGGAACATTTCTTTTTTTCTAATATTTGAAATTAGTTGTTAAATTGGTCTTCTAGATTCCGATAGGAATTTTATTGTAAAAATCAGTTCCTTCTAAAGGTCGATTTCCATCATATAAAAATTTTACATTTTTCATTCTTTTGGTTTCATCTTCGCTCAATCTTCTTAAAATTGGCTGCATTTCATCGTGTCCATCAATTTTTATTAAAACATTATCAGCTTCAACGACAGAATAAGTTTGCTTCATTTTTGGATTATACAATTTTGTACCTTTTTTTTCTAATTTTATTGGCTTAAACATTACAATATCTGAATTTCCCCAAGTTACATCTGTTGAATCGAAAGTATTGTATGTTTCACCTTTTTCCTTCATTGCATCAATTTTCTTTTGCCACGATTCCATATCCAGTTCTCCCCACTGAATGTAATAATCATTTTTTTCCTTATATATTTTAACTAAACTATTTCCACTTACATAACTTCCTACAATTTTCTCATTCATTTTTTTATCTTTTCCGTCATCTTTTTTTTGATTTTCAGCAGCCTTTTTTGCAGCTTCCTCAATTACTTTATCAGCACCTTTTGCCACCTTTTTCCCATTATCTTTTTTTGATTTTCCACAAGAAATAACCAAAATCAAAATTATTCCCAAAGCTATAATTTTTTTGTAATTTTTTTTCATTTTTCTACCTTTCTACAATTAATTTTTAATCTTCCATTTTCGCCAATCCCAATTTTGTCTCTGAAATCAATACCGCAAACAATATTAATCCTGCACCAAAAATCACTTTTAAAGTCAACACTTCATGTAACAACAAAAATGCAAATAACGGTGCAAACAATGATTCTGTTGACATTAAAATCGAAGCTCTTGTCGATGTTGTCGCCTTTTGACAAAAAGTTTGCAGTAATGTTGGAATTGCTGTCGAAAATAATACTAGATATATTACCGATACTAATGTCATCCCACTTAACGGAGTAAACGCTCTTACACCAGTCGTTACAAATTGAGTTATTAAAAACAATATTCCAGCAACTAACATTTGAATAAATATTAATTTCATCGGCTCTATTTTCCTAGAAAAATACCCAGTCGTAGCAATTTGTCCCGCAAAAAAGAATGCACTTATTATTGTCAAAATATCCCCTCTATTTATATCCGTCAAATTCATATTTGCATCAAAGCTAATAACTCCAACTCCTGCTAGACAAACAATTGAAGCAACAAACGAAAATATATCAGGTTTCTTTTTATGCAATATCCAAAAAATATACGGAACAATTACGACATTTATTGCTGTAAAAAACGCATTTTTACTAGCTGTTGTCATTGTCAATCCATAAGTCTGTGTCAAATATCCCATAAATTGAAAAAATCCTATCACAATCCCAGCTTTTATATCTCTTTTTACAATCCTACTAACTTTCTTTCTAAAAATCAAATACAAAGCCATAAATCCCAGCAAAAATCTTATCGAAGACAAATAAAATGGATCTATCCCTTCATTCAATCCAATTTTCACAAATACAAACCCCAATCCCCACAATATTCCAACTAAAAGTAAACCAAAGTCTGCTAAATATCTTTTCATAAAGATTTTTCCTTTCTATCCTCAAATTTTTGTAGCAAAAGCAGAATTTAAGAGTGGTGTTCGAACTCTCAAAAACATTTAAAATTATCAATTAAAGAATTTATGATATATATCCAATTTCAAAAACTCATTCCCGATATCTCCATTATTATTCCTCAAATATTCTATCACAAAATCTCTCACAATCTTTATTTCACGTACATTTTTCACAATATCTGTAAACAACATATCCGAAATCCCACTCTGCCTAGTTCCTAAAATCTCTCCTGAATTTCTTAATTTCAAATCCTCTTCAGCTATTTTAAATCCATCCGTTGTACTTTCCATTGCCTCCAAACGCTTTATCGAAATCTTATTCGTAGTTTCCGATTCCAAAAAACAATATGATTGATGACTTCCACGACCAACTCTTCCTCGCAACTGATGAAGCGACGAAAGACCAAATCTTTGTGCATCACGAATTACCATAATTGAAGCATTTGGAACATTCACCCCAACTTCAATTACTGTTGTCGAAACTAAAATATCAATTTCTCCCTTTTTGAAAAGCCTCATTACCTCTTCTTTTTCCTGATACTTCTGCCTTCCATGAATCAACCCAATTTTCCAATTTGAAAAAATCGCACTATATTCCTCAAAAGTTTCCTGTGCCGATTTTATATTCCCCAACGTTTCACTTTCCTCAATCAAAGGCGAAACAACATACGCCTGTCGCCCTTTCCTTAACTTTTTCTCAATAAATTCATACATTTTACGCTTTTCTTCCTCTGATTTTATCCATTTAGTAACAATCGGACTTCTCCCCTTCGGCAGTTCATCAATAATCGAAACATCCAAATCTCCATAAATCGTCAACGCTAAAGAACGTGGAATTGGTGTGGCACTCATTACAATCAAATTTTCCAAATTTCCCTTTTCTCTCAATAATTTTCTCTGAGTCACTCCAAAACGATGCTGCTCATCAATCACAATCAATCCCAAATTCTTAAAAATCACATTATCTTCTATCAGCGAATGTGTCCCAATCACAATATCAACCACGCCATTCTCTATTTCAAGCAACAATTTTTCCTTTTTCTTCCCTTTCAAGCTCCCAGTCAACAACTCAACCCGAACATCCAAATTATTAAACTGATCCACAATTCCCAAATAATGCTGCGTTGCCAAAATTTCTGTTGGTGCCATAATCACACCTTGATATCCATTTTCAACAATATACAAAAGAATAATGAACGAAACTATTGTTTTCCCTGATCCAACATCTCCTTGAATTAGTCTATTCACAATTTTTCCATTTTTCAATTCTTTATAAATCTCAGTAATTACCCGCTTCTGAGCCCTTGTCAATTCATAATTCAAACTATCAATAAATTCTCGAACCAGCCCTTTTTTATCTTCCAACTTATAAACATTGCTATTCGCCTGATCAATCTTAAATCTATTCTGCAAAATTCCAGCTTCCAAAAGCAAAATTTCCTCCAGCATAAATCTCTTTTTCGCCTTTTCCATAACCTCTTCATTCTTCGGAAAATGAATATCCATAATCGCCCTAGTCCTACTCGGCAAATTTTCCTGCTCCATCAATTCTTTTGGAATATTTTCCTCCAATAAATATGCATACTCAAACAATGCCTTTTCCACAATTTTTCTAATAGTCGGTTGTTTCAATGAAGCTGTCGATGGATAAATCGGCAACATTGCCTCGGCTATTTGCTCATCCCTTTTAAATTCAGGATTTATCATCTGAAATTTCATTGTCTTTCTAACTTTCCCATAAACCGAAACTTCATCCCCCACATGAACATAATTTTTCACAAATTTATTATTAAACCAAACAAGCTCAATCATTCCAGTTTCATCTGCTAAAATTGCCTTAAACATCGGTCTTCTAGCAGCAAACTGACTAGAAATATTTACAATCGTACCAGTTAAAATAACAAACTCCTCTGCCAAAATTTTATCTATTTTTTTACTATTTCCTCTATTTTCATATGCTCTTGGAAAAAAATACAACAAATCATACAAAGTATGAACTCCTAATTTATTAAATTTTCCAAGTTGTACTTTTCCCAACCCCTGTATTTTCACATTTTTCAGATCACTATACAACAAATTATAATTTACCATTTTCCAAAAAACTCCCGTTCTTATTCTACTCATATAGTGTAACATATTCCAACCATTTTTCAAAAGAAAAAGTTGCAAAATCAACTATTTGCAACTTCTAATTTTTTCAATTTTATTTCATTTTCATTCCACGCTCTTTCAACTCATGTGAATATTTTTTCGCCGTCTCATGATCAGTCATAATCACTAATTGATCCCCACTTTTAACAACTGTTTCTCCATTTGGTATAAACTCTTTTCCACCCGAACGAATCCCAACTATCAAAACCTTTTTCGGCAATTTCAAATCCTTCACCTTTTTATTATCAAATTCTGAATCAATCCCAACATGAATCAAAATTGTAACAATTCTCGATTCCAACGGCACTTTTTCATTCGCATCCTTTTTCCCTGAAATCAATCTTTCAAGTAAAATCTCATAAATTGGCTCCATTGAAAGCAATTCTGTCAAAATATATGTCCCTGTTGAAACAATTATCAACATAAACAAATACGAAAAATTCCCAGTCATTTCCATTATTAAAATCACTCCTGTAATTGGAGCTTTTACTGATGCCGTCAAATATCCAGCCATTCCCAATAGCATAAAATGAACTACAAACTCTTGCGGAATCCCAAAATATGTTACTAAAATCGTACCGTATATTTTCCCAACTAACGCACCAATTACAAGCATCGGTAAAAAAATTCCTCCAGGAAATCCCGTACCATAACAAATCATCGTATACAAAAATTTTGCAACTAATACAATTGCCAATATTTTTATCGGCAATCTCGCATCAAACATTTTTTCAATTAACTCGTGTCCACCACCTGTTATATCCTTGAAAAAAATTGAAATCAAAAATGCCAACACCATAAATAACGAAATTTTCACATATTTATTAAGTTTTATCCCTTTATACTTATCCTGAAAATATATCAAATACGTATTAAAACATTTTCCACCAAGTGCTAAAATTAAGCAAAATATAGCTGTTATTACAAAAACCTTCATTTGAGAAGTTTCTGTCGGCAAATGAAAATTATACTTAAATGTAACTCCAGATCCAATTATTTTCCGTAACATCATTCCCGAACCACCACTAGCTACAAGTACACAAATTAACATCAACGGTGAAAAAAATTTATGCAATTCCTCCAAAGCAAATATTGCTCCAGCCAATGGTGCATTAAAAGCCGCTGCCAATCCAGCACTAGCCCCAGCCGTCACCAAATATTTATTCTCAACTTCCTTCCTTTTCAAAAGCCTGTCAATCCCTTCGCCAATCAAAGCTCCCAAATGAATCGAAGGCCCTTCTCTTCCCATCGACATCCCAGCTCCAATTGCTAAAACTCCACCCCAAAACTTACAAAACAACTCTGGAAACCACCTAAATTTCAACTTTCTTTGTAAAAACGCACTAACCTGTGGAATCCCACTCCCCCCAATTAAAGGATTCTTACTTAACATAAACTGCACAATAACCCCAATCAAAATAAAAACCAACAACCCAATCAAAAATTTCCCAAAATTCATATTCTCATTAAAATTATTTCTAAAAATCGAAATCTTATCAAGCAATATCCGATACGTCGCAACAACAACCCCCGTCACAATCCCCGTCACAAGCGAACACAAAATCAAAATAATTCTCTCCCGTTTCGTCTTTAACAATCGTATCTCTTTCACTTCCTCTAAAATCGTTTCAGCCAAGACACTTCTCCTCCTTAAATAAATGAATATTAATCTATATTTTCATTATATCGTATGTGAAGTTAGATTTCAATTTTTTATTTAAATTTTAAAAGTAATATTATATTTAATACTTATCTTTTTATATTTCCCAAAACTATTTAAGACTATATAATTTATAGATTCCCTTATTTATAAAATAACTAACCTCTTTTAAATATCCTATTACATTTCTAAAACTATATTTTATACAAATTATCATTTTCCAACTATATTAGTGATAAAAGGTAAGAAAGGAGGTACCAAAATGGCTGTAACAAAATGGCAATGTACTAGATGTGGAAAAATAGTTACATCTCCTTCTGTACCATTAGGACGTACAGGTGGAAATTGTCCAGATACAAGTTCTGGAAATCATATTTGGGTAAAAATGGGGTAATAAATGAGTAATTATTTAAAATATGGAAAAATTTTAAATACTTATCCTTATAAATACGGTATCAAAGATTGTTCTTTGGGAAAAATTATTTTTGAATCTTTAGATTTACAAGAAATCGTAATTAAAACTAAAATATTGATTACTCATAATCCATCATATTATAATTACAAAATAATTAGTGGAAATATTGTTAAATATTTCGATCAATAATCGATTATTATGAGGTGTAAACTATGGGTGCATTAGAATTTTTGATAATTGGCATATACGGTTTTTTAAAATTTTTTTTAATTTTATTAAAACTGTTACTCTCTACCCCTTTAGGATGGATTATTTTATTCATTCTAATCTTAATTTTAATTTTTAAAAATTAAATTTAGAAAGGAGCCTCTAAAATGGGATTATTGGATATTCTTCAAAAGGGAAAAAAATATTTGGATGAAAAACAAGAAAAAATAAATGAAAAAGCTGATAAGTATAGGGAACGTAATTATTCTACAAGAAGATTGATAGAACTGTATTTGAAAGGTTCTCAAAATATTAGCATCGTTGAATTTGGTAGTGCTAAAACTGTATTGTTAGAAAGAGGGTTTTCAGAACAAGAATTAGCTGAAATAAGACACTTCTCTATAGATAATGGGATAAGTAAAACACTGTCACAATACAGAGATTTAATAAACAACTATAGTTATTAAAATGACAAAAGGACTAGCTTAAAATAATTAAATTTTTAATCTAGCCCTTTTACTATTTTAAATCAAACTATTTTTTAAAAAAATACATAGTTCTCATAGAATTCAATATCGCTATTAAAGCTACTCCAACATCACCGAATACAGCTTCCCACATTGTAGCAAATCCTAATGCTCCCATAATTAAAATAATTCCCTTTACTGCTAATGCAAATATGATATTTTGCCAAACTATTGTTTTCGTTTTTTTTGCAATTTCTATTGCTGTTACAATTTTTGAAGGTTCATCATTCATTATTACAACGTCAGCCGCTTCTATTGCCGCATCAGAGCCAACTCCTCCCATTGCAACTCCAACATCTGCTCTAGCTAAAACTGGTGCATCATTTATTCCATCTCCTACAAACAACACTTTTCCAGAATTTTTCCCATTTTCAATCATTACTTCTTCCAATTTTTCCACTTTTTGTGTCGGTAACAATTCAGAAAAAACTTTTGTTATTCCCAATTTTTTCGCAACATTTTCACCAATTTTCTTATTATCTCCAGTCAACATTACAATATTTTTAATTCCTTGCTTTTTCATTCCAAAAATAGCACTTTTAGAATCTTCCTTTATTTCATCAGCAATCACAATATTTCCTGCATATTTTCCATCTATTGCCACATAAACTACTGTTCCTAATTTTTCTTCATTTTCAATAGCAATTTTTTCCAAATCCATCAATTTCGCATTCCCAGCCAAAATATCTTTTCCATCAACTCTCACTTTTAATCCATAACCAGACAATTCCTCAAATTTTTCAATTTTTGATTTGTCAATCGAATTACCCATTTCTTCGTATTCTTTCACAATCGACTGTGCAATCGGATGATTTGAAAAACTTTCCGCATAAGCTGTATATTTCAAAAGTTCGTTTTCTCCTGTAGTTTCTGTATTTTGATTATTTTTCATATTAATTTCAGTAACCTTGAAAATACCTTTTGTCAATGTTCCTGTTTTATCCATTACAACCGTATCAATTTTTGTCAATGCTTCCAAATAATTAGCACCTTTTACTAAAATTCCATGTTTTGAAGCTCCTCCAATTCCACCAAAAAATCCTAACGGAACAGAAATAACCAACGCACATGGACATGAAACTACTAAGAAGGTCAACGCTCTGTAAACCCAATTAGAGAATGGTTGTTGCAATAAAACAGGCGGAATTATTGCTAAAATCAATGCTACGATTACAACTGCTGGTGTGTAATATCTTGCAAATTTTGTTATAAAATTCTCTGTTTTTGATTTTTTTCCACTTGCATTTTGAACTAAATCTAAAATCTTTGAAACTGTAGATTCAGAAAAACTTTTCGTAACTTTTACAGTTATTAACCCAGTTTTATTAATAAATCCACTCAATACACTTTCACCAACCATCACTTCTTTTGGTAACGATTCTCCAGTCAATGCCGATGTATCAAAAGTTGAATTTCCTTCTACAATTTCTCCATCCAACGGTACTTTTTCCCCTGGCTTAACCACTATCAAATCACCAACACCTACAGTTTCAGGCGAAACTTTCTTTATTTCATCTCCAATTTTCACATTCGCATAATCAGGTCTAATATCCATCAAAGCAGTAATTGATTTTCTAGAATTTCCCACAGCCACATCTTGAAATAATTCTCCAACCATATAAAACAACATTACTGCAACGGCTTCAGGATATTCTTTTATCGCAAAAGCACCAACTGTCGCAACCGTCATCAAAAAGTTTTCATCAAAAACTTCCCCTCTTTTTATATTCCGTATCGCAGTCAACACAACTTCGCCACCAATAATTAAGTAACTAACCAAATACAAAACAATTTTCATAAAATTCGGCAATGGCGCCAATATTGCACCTGCAAAAATAATTCCACCAATCACAAATTTTGTAACTTTTTTCTTGATATTGTCCTCTTCTGAATGGCTGTGACTATGATTACGAGAATGTACATGTTCTCCTGCATTTTCACTCATTCCACAAGCTCCTGAACAACAACAATGCTCTTCATGTTTATGAGAATGTTGCATTCCACGAATCTTTCTTTCAGAAACAATAACACCTTCTTCAACTTTATCCACAACCTCTTGAATTTTTTCTATCAAAGAATTTCTATTTTCTTCTTCTGTCGTAATAAATAACTTTTCTCCCAAAAAATCTATAGTTGCTTCTATTATTTCTGGCATTTCGCCAATTTTTCGTTCCACTTTTGCAGCACAATTCGGACAATCTAATCCAACTATTGATAAAATCGTCTCTTTAGCCATAATTTCATCACTCCAACTCTAATTTTACTTTTATTTTCTCTCAATAAATCACAAAATTTTTACTATCTTTTCTCTCCAATATGCGTCAATCCTTGCTCAATTATATGAATCACATGCTCATCATCCAACGAATAATAAACAACCTTCCCTTCTTTTCTATATTTCACAAGCCTCCCCTGTTTCAAAACCCTCAACTGATGCGAAATCGCCGACTGAGTCATCCCCAAGGTAATCGCTATATCACACACACACATTTCCGACTGATACAACGCACTCAATATTTTTATCCGAGTTGTATCCCCCAAAATTTTGAAAAAATCTCCCAAATCATACAAAATCTCTTCTTGTGGCAATTTTTCCTTTACCATTTCAACAGTATCTTGATGAATCGCTTCTATTTCACATATCGGTATTTTTTTCATTCTCTCTCCTTCCAAAAATCTAATTTCATAAAATTATCTCACAGCCTAAAACATATTCTAATAAGATAAATTATTTTTCATTTTATAAAATTAATAACAATATCTTTTTATTATTTTATTTTTAATTCTTAATTTCAAATATATGAATGATTGCTCATATATTTGATTATATATTATTTTCCACCTATTGTCAATCATATTTTCAACAAAATTTTCTTAAAATACTTTTTATTTCTACAGATATTTTAATAAATTTTCTCACTGAATAAACTCAATAAAATCACATAAATTTTATTTGATATCTAACATTATTTATGATAAAATCGAGATTGTAAAAAGAAAGGAGATTATAAATTATGTTAAATTTAATTATTAAACATTTATCTGCGTCAATCATGTTTTTGACTGCTCTATTTTCAACTTCAGTTGTCACAACACCAGCACACGCAGATACTGTATCAGCATCAAAACACGTTTGTATTGATCCTGGACACCAATTGAGAGGAAATAGTCAATTAGAGCCTGTTGCGCCTGGTTCTTCTACTAGAAAACCAAAAGTTTCGTCTGGAGCTCAAGGAGTTGCAACTAGAAAAAATGAATATCAATTGACTTTAGAAGTTGGATTAAAATTGAGAGATGCTTTACAAGCAAAAGGTTACAAGATAACAATGATTAGAGATAAAAATGAGGTAAACATCAGTAACAAGGAAAGAGCTGAAAAAGCCAATGATTCAGGTTGTGATTCTTATGTTAGAATCCATGCTGATGGTATAAATAACTCTTCTATTAGTGGTGTTTCTGTATTAACTGCATCGGCTAAAAATAGATATCTTTCACCTGCGGTTCAAAAAGCAAGTGAAAAATTATCAAAAGACATTTTAGCAGAATATTTAAAAACTACTGGTGCCCAAAATAGAGGAATTTCTTATAGAGACGACTTAACTGGTACAAACTGGTCAAAAATACCAACAACTTTAATTGAATTAGGATTTATGTCAAATCCAGCTGAAGACAGAAAAATGTCAACAAAAGAATACCAAGATAAAATGGTTTCTGGAATTGTTAACGGTTTAGAAAAATATTATAGAGAAAAATAATTTTAAAGAATTTAGGGTGGTAATTTTACCATCCTTTTTTATTTTACACATTTTTCTCAACATCTGATTTTCAAATAAAAAAAGAAGTCTTTTGCAAGACATAACTTACAAAATAACTTCTCTTAATACTATCTTTCTTCTTACCTTTTTTCTTATTTGCTCCTTTAAAGTGAAACCTCTATGTATTAACTTCCCCTTTTTCTATACATAATGACCTTTTTCTTCATAAACTATCTAAATCTCTTTAGACTTGACCTTTTTACTTATATAACTATTACAAACAACCTTTTTTCTTCTACAGCAATTATACACTTAAAAACTTTTTTAGCGATATCGACTTAATTTTAGTGAACTTTTTTCTTCATGATTCGGATTCGACCAAAAACCCTATCCTTTTTAACTTTGTAACTTCATTTTTTGCACACAAGCTCCTACCCTCGTATACATGACCTTTACTCCTTTTTTGACCTTTAACTTTTTTCCTCACAAACTTTTAGATTTTCATAAAATCTTACCTTTTATAACCAAACTCCTTTTTTTGCATATAAGCTCCTACCCTCATATGCACGACCTTTTCTTCATAAAACTCTTAATTTTCTAATCTCTATCTACGTCCCAATCTGTGATTCTTCCAGTATATGCATCGATTTCAAACTCATAAGTGTAACCTCTATAATGAATTTCTCCTTCATAAGAATCTTCATCAAAATCAAAATCTTTAATATTTCTCAATGTTGCATCTGGAACTTTTGCTAATGCTATTTGTTTAGCTCTTGCTGGGGTTATTTTTGATCTTTTATAAGAACTTTTTTTATGGCTGAAATTTGATTTTTTATAATCTTTACTTCCAGCAAAACTCAAAGAACCTAATACCAAACAACCTAACAATGCTACTTTTAAGAATTTATTTTTTATAATCCTCCTTTGCATTTTTGTATTTGTAATTGCTGTTCCTTTGTTACATTATAATAGTATCATATAAAGATTAAAGAAAAATGAGAACTTTTAATTTTTTCTCATTTTTTTAAATAAAAAAAATAGACACTCTCTAATTCTGAGATTGCCTATTTTTCTAGATTTTCACGACTAATTTCATGATTATCTTTTATTTTTTGATTAATAAATTTATTTAAAAAATTATAATTCGATGTCTTCTTTTCTTAATGTTGGGAACAAGATTACGTCTCTGATTGATGCTGAATTAGTTTGTAACATAACTAATCTATCAATTCCAATTCCTAATCCTCCTGCAGGTGGCATTCCGTATTCTAAGGCTCTAATGTAATCCAAATCCATTCCTTGTGCTTCATCGTCTCCTGCTTCTTTCAATTTAACTTGTTCTTCGAATCTTTCTTTTTGATCTCTTGGATCGTTTAATTCTGAATATGCGTTTGCAAATTCTCTTCCTGAAATGAATAATTCAAATCTGTCAACCCATTCAGTTTCACCTTTTTGATTTTTTGAAAGTGGAGAAATTTCTTTTGGATATTCTGTTATGAATGTTGGATTAATTAATGTTTCTTCCACTTTTTCTTCAAAAAATAAATTTAAAATTCCAAATTTTGTATAAGTTTTATCTTTTTCTAAAGGAATTCCAAATTCTTTCGCTTTTTCAATAGCTTCTTCATCGCTTGAAATTGAATCAAAATCAAATCCAGTTGCTTCTTTTACAGCTTCTTTCATTGTTACTCTTCTCCATGGTTTAGCTAAATTAATAGTTTTATCTTCATATTCAATTTCATATTTTCCATGTAACTCGAAAGTCAAGCTAGAAATTAAGTCTTCTGTCAAGTCCATCATATCATTAAAATCAGCGTACGCTTGGTACAATTCCATCATTGTAAATTCAGGATTATGTTTTACAGAAATTCCTTCATTTCTAAAACTTCTATTAATTTCAAATACTTTTTCAAATCCACCAACTAATAATCTTTTTAAGTATAATTCAGGTGCGATTCTTAAGAATAATTCCATATCTAATGCATTGTGGTGCGTAACAAATGGTCTTGCAGTTGCTCCACCTGCGATTGGGTGCATCATTGGAGTTTCAACTTCCGTAAATCCTTTTTTTTCTAAATAGCTTCTAAAAAATCTAATAACTTGGAATCTTTTTTTCATAGTTTCCATAACTTCTCTATTATTTTGCTCTTAAAGTTAATTCTCCAGTTTTTGTTCTAAATAATGTTCCTTCAATACCAATGAAATCTCCCATTCCTAATTTTTTATAAATTTCATATTGTTCTTCTCCAACTTCATCTTTTTTTACATAATATTGAATTTGTCCAGTTGGATCTTGAATTTTTCCAAATCCATTTTTACCCATTCTTCTGAATGCAACAATTCTTCCTGCTGTTTTGAATACTTTTTCGCAAGTTTCGTCATACTTATTAATTTCTGAAATATCATCTACCTTATCATAATGTCTTCCATAAGGCTCGATTCCCATTTCTTTCAATTCTTCTACTTTTTTCAATTTTTCTTTTATTATACCATTATCATTTGGCGTTTGATTATTTTGATTACTCATCACTTTTCCTTTCTTATAATTATTTCATTTAAACAAACAAATTTATTTCCAATTTTATTGTATTAATTAATTCATTTCTATCCATTATATCATATTCTAACATAATTTTTCCATTTTCTTTAAATATTTTTTTTGTTATTATCTCATATTTCCCTTTAAATTCTTTTGTTATATATGAAAATGATGTTTTTTTATCCAATTTAAAAACTTGTTTTGAGTTTATTTTTCCAACTCGATAAATCTCTAGAAAATCAGAATGTTCTATAATTCTACATTTTCCAAATTCATCGTTGTAATGATACTCATTTTTTCCGTCTAAATGATTTGTTTGTGCTATGTCAAATATTTTATCATATTTTTGCTCAAATTTATCAATACTTGATATTTTTATTTTCATTAAAAATTTTTCTCCTTTTTACTCTAAAAACTCATTCAAAAAGTCATCTAAATCTTCTTCATCTTCGTCACTAGAAAAATCAGCAATATCATCATCCAAATCATTAAATGGTTCTGCACTCAAGTCTTCAAGATTTGTTTCATCTTTTACCTTATCATATTCTCCGAAATCCTCGTTCCAGTACATATAATCCTTATCAGTACCATAATAATCTTCGTCCCATATTTCTAATATGTGATCTTCTTCATCTTCATCCAATGTTACTAATTCTTCTTCACTCACATCATAATAAAAAACTCTTTTTATACCTGACTCATTTTCGCAAATCAAATACTCCTTATCCCCAACTGTAATATTTGCTAAACATGTAAAATATTCTATTTCATCATCAATTACTTTTTCAAATTCTTCACCTACTGAATACATGCTTCTCCCTCCATTATTTATGATATTTTATATTATTATTAATCGAAATCCATCTATAAATTTGTTCTGCTAAAATTAATCTCATTAACTGATGTGGAAATGTAAATAATGAAAAATTTAATCTAAAATCAACTATTCTTCGCAATTCATCTCCGACTCCATTAGAACCACCTATTATAAAATTAATTTCACTTTTTTGAATTGTTATTTTTTCTAATAATTCTGCCATTTCTTCAGAACTTTTTTGTTTTCCCTTTAAGTCCAATAAAATATTATATGATTGACTTTTTTTATTAATGACATTTATTATTCTTTCTGTCTCTTTTGAGATTGCACTCTCAATCCCTTTATTATCGTCTTCTTCGCTTAATTCAACGATACTAAAATTTGCATACCGTGAAAGTCTTTTTGAAAATTCTTCAATTCCATCTCGTATGTATTTATCTTTCACTTTTCCAATACATACTATATTAATCTTTACCATATTTTTCCCTTATTGTCAATTATTTTCTTGAGAGTTTTTTAACCGCTCCCAAATTCGGCTTTTATCCTTTTTATTTTTTTCGTCCAAACATTTTATCTAAATCATTTCTCGTTAGTTTTACAATAATTGGTCGACCGTGTGGACAAGTGTATTTTCCAACTTCATGAAGTCTTCTGACCATATTTTGCATTTCGTATAAATCTAATTTTTGTCCTGCTTTTACCGCTCCTTTGCACGACATCGAAATAATTATATTTTCACGCAAATCCTTTATTTCCGCCTCATTTTTTATATCTTCTAAAAGTTTTAAAAATACATTTTGAATTGAATCTCTAAAATCAAAAGCTGGAATAGCTCGAAAAATAATCTCTTGATCTGAAAATTCATCGATTTCAAATCCAAAATCATTAAAAATTTCAATATTTTCAAAAATTATTTCCTTTTCACTTTCAGTAACTTCCATTTTTTGTGGCAATAAAAGCCGTTGTGATTCAATCTTTTTGTTATAAAACTTATCTTTCAACTCTTCATAAAGTATTCGTTCATGAATAATGTGTTGATCATAAATTTCAAGTTCGTTGTCCCTCTTTACCAAAATATATGTATCAAAAATCTGTCCTAGTACATCGTATTCTATCTGCTCTCCTACATGCTTTTCAAATGTTCCAATTTTATACCCTGTTTTATCAGAAACATTTTTTTTATTTTCATTAAACAATACAATATCTGTTTTTTTCTCAATATTTCTATTATCCAAATTTTCAAAAATTTTATTTTCTGAATTAAAATTTTCTGAATCATTTTCAATAACCGATTTTTTTATAAAATTTTTATTATTCTCAGAATTTTCCACTTTATTTTTTTTGTTATTCAATTGATTCATAATGTTTTCAAGAATATCACTATTGTTAGCATTTTCAGTTACTTTACGATTTCCTTCTTCTTCATTTTTTATCGAATTTTCTGAATTGCTTGTAGAAAAATTACTCTGATCTATTCTCTGAGAGTTATTTTCATTTCTATTTTCATTATACGATTTTTTTTCTTCTCTAGAATTTTCCTCTACCAAATTCTCATTATTATTAACTTTACCATCGTATGTCTCAAAACTAATAAATTTTTTACCCATCTTGTCATCAAATAAATCATCCGTTACCACATTTTCCGTATTTTTATTAGATTTCTCCGATAAATCAATATTCGGCTGCCAATTTTCCCTGTCATTATAATAAAAAAATTCATCAATCTCATCTTTTATTTGTCGATAAACAATTTTATCATTAGAAAATTTCACAATTTTTTTTGATGGATGCACGTTAACATCGATTTCATTTGGATTTATATCAAAAAATATTATTGCAAAAGGATATTTTCCCTTCATTAATTTTGTATAATAACCATCTAAAATTGCTCTTTCAATAGTTGCAGATTTCACATATCTTTTATTCACATAAGTAAAAATATAGTCTTTACTACTTCGCAAAATTTCCACATTTCCCAAATATCCGTACTTAAATTTTGTTAAATTTCGTAAAACTGATTTTCCAAATAATTCAAGAATTGCATTTTCTATTCCTTTTCCACTTGTCTTTACACTCGATTTACCATCTAATTCAAGTGAAATAGCAACATCATTATTTGCAAGTGCCTCTCTTAAAACAATATCCCTTATTTTAGCATACTCTGTCGACTGTTTTCTCAAAAATTTTTTTCGAGCTGGTGTATTATAAAACAAATCTCTTATTTCAATTTCTGTCCCAACATTTTTTGAAATCTCTTCAAATCCTTTAACTACGCCACCATAACTACGAATTTTGTACCCAATTGGACTACTTGCTGTTTTCGTTGTTATTGTTAATTTTGAAACTGCTGCTATTGAGGCAAGTGCTTCTCCTCTAAATCCGTATGTTTTCAAGTTAAAAACATCGTCTTTTGTTACGATTTTTGAAGTTGCGTGTCTTTCTATCGAAAGCAATGTGTCGTCTTTATCCATTCCAACGCCATTATCACTCACTTTTACATCAAGTCCACCCTTAAAAACTTCTATTTTTATCATAGTTGCATTCGCATCCAACGAATTTTCAATCATTTCTTTTATCATAGAAGCTGGATTTTCAACAACTTCCCCTGCTGCAATTATATTTGAAACACTCTCATCTAAAATTTTTATTTTTCCCATTTTGTCTCTCTCTAATTTCCCTTTTTATTTTTTTCTTAATATCATTTTACATTATTCTAGTGCGTATTTCAATAGCTAGAAAAAATTCTATGATTTTTTTCACAAAAAATAGTATAATATAAAAAAGTTTTTAAAAATTGAGGTGAAAAATGAAATTAGAAAATTATACTTTTGATGAGA
>QWCT01000811.1_pt1 | contig 29441 bp, 46 predicted proteins | sample 1972681 | NCBI WGS metagenome assembly QWCT01 (sample SAMN09866701, study PRJNA288562) | Human oral metagenome isolate pre3_saliva, whole genome shotgun sequencing... | isolation source: mouth | host: Homo sapiens | place: USA: California | reverse complement strand
CGACAACATCAAAGTAGTCGGCAAGTACATCTGGAAAGATGCAACGTAATAATTGGTGACTCTTCATGATGCAAAGGTAATAAATACTTATGAAATTATATGCTTAAGAGTATAGACTTGCAACTGGGTTTTAGGACTGACCCCGTTTTCCTACTGAGCCGTTATATTTTGTAATGATGTAGTGTGTGGTATTCTTATGTCCTACGGCAATACGTATTTTATACGTGCCATCTTTCGCTTGTGTGTGCCTTAATAAAGCTAATTTAATTGTTGCCATTGTTTTTAAAATTAGAAAACGAATAAAAAATGTTCGCTTATACGTCCAAATTTGGACAGAAAACAAGTTTTTTTTATTCGTTGATATTCAACGGCTGTATGTCTTTTCGTTTAAAAAGTGCCTAATTATAAGGTAATTAAGCACTTTTCAGAGAGTGATTCCGTTGGGGTTAATTTTGCTCTTTGAAACTATCTGTAATACAGTTGTTTTTATTTTTAATCTGTTATTTGGTATCACAAATAAGATTTTGCGAACTCTTTGCGATACGTATCTTGTTTTTATTGTTCTGTCTAATTTGATTTTGGAGCATTGTTGCAATGTTTGGCAGCGTCTTTAATTTGCCTGTTTATTTTGCGTCTATTCGTTTTAAATACCAAAGATGATAGTTTTATCGTTTGAAAGATTTTGAGCCATCAGAACGAATTTAAATACACCTTTTCATTAGTAGCATATCTTGCAAGGCGTAAATCCTTTTGCCTTTGCGCTGCTCACAGAAAGCTGTCTGATGCTGCCCGAACATCTGTTGAGCCCACGGCAAGTTTGCGTTGTGTGATACTTCGTCGCCTTTGGACCAGTACAAATGTAGACTGTTGCCTCTTTGGTCTTTACTTCGGTGCTTACTTGCCCGCTTAATATGAATGCAAGGGCGGAGAGAATTAATATTTTCATAATTGATAATTTTAATTGTTATATTTCGTCTTGTGTATTTACAAAGCCGTCGCAGACGTATTTTAGAATTGTCCATAATTTAGTAGTACCAACTCTATCTTTATCCTTTTTTACCTCAATAACGATAAAGCCAAGTTCAGGATTGAAATAATCATTTCCTAAAACATAATACTTATAATCATTTTCGTTTTTTCTCTCCCATCTAAATGGGTATTTTTTACAATACTCTGCAAAAAGTCTATCACGCTTACCTTTAGCCAGTGCGCTTTCTGAAAGGCTATAAGATTTATAAAATGTTACGTAGCTAAGGTAGGTATTTAATGCATTTACTTGAAAGTCAAATTCCGCATAAGTAAAACTTTCGCCTGCAAATTCTACATTATAATACGTAAGTCTGTTTTTCTCTAACTGATAACTAACATCGCCCCCATTAAATCTCTTGTCAAGAATAGGTTTTACTTGTTCGTAGCTTGTGCCAAATTGAACGCCTGCAACTGTTGGTGGCTGTGCCTGTAAATACGTGCAACACAAGATTAAGATAATTGTTGTGAGTACTTTTTTCATCATAATATTATTATTTAAATTTTTAGTTTATTTCTTTGCCATACAAAGCATAACTCTATACACTCCGTAAATATCATTCAATGCAACCTCGAAAGGTGCATATATCGGATTGGGGTTAATCGAAACGCAACGAATACAATCCTCTTTCTCTGATGGTGTAAGTGTCTTTACCACCACCCCATTGCAGGTATCGAGTACATAAACCTTACCCCAGTCTATAAAGGCACGTTCGTTTATGCGCTTTGCAAGAACGATGCTGCCGTTCGGATACTCGTCTGCCATACTATCACCCGATATGGTTATTGCTATGTCTGCCCCTTTTATAGGAGAAATTATCTTTTCACAGTCTTGCAAGCTGACAGATACGACAAAGTCATTAAGCGAGCCACCTTGTGCAGATATAGGGAGCAAAGGTACTCGAGTATATTCCATTTCGTTGAAGCCAGCCAAAGATGGTTCAGTAGTAAACATAGAACCCTCACCAGTTAATAAAAATGATTTACTAAAACCAAATACTTCTGACCATTTTTCTGCTGATTTCTTTCCAAATCTGCTGTTTTCTGCAAGTAAAGCATTAATATATGTTTTTGAAACACCTAGCCTTTTGGCTATATCTATCTGTGAAATACCTTGACTATCAAAGTAGTTTCGTAATTTCTCTCCAATATTTGCCATCTTCCAAAACTTAAATAAAGTTAATAACTAAACTTTTACTTTACTTTTTCTTGCGTAGTAAACCAAAACACTTTGCCTTTGTCGCCGTGTTAAGTAAACAGCTTGTCAATTTATAGTAAACTATACTTGTCAGGCTGCAAATTTAAACAAAATATAAGAAATGTCCAAAAGAAAAGCAATAAAATTAAGACGTGGTGGCACGGCAAGACTAGCAAAGCTTTGTCGAGTTTCACGACAAACGGTGTGGAAAGCCATTAATTGGAATGCCGACACCGATATGGAGAACTTAGTTCGCCAAAAAGCAAGAGATTTAGGGTTAATAAAAAAATTCTAACGTATGCAAGCAATTCAAATATTCAATAACCCATCATTTGGCAACGTCCGTGTTGCTGGCTCGGAAGACAATCCTCTGTTCTGTCTTGCAGATGTATGCAAGGCGTTGGGATTATCAGCAAAAGGTGTAAATCAGCGACTTGGAGATGAGGTAATTTCAAATTACCCCATCGCAGACAGCCTCGGCAGAACACAACAAGCATTGTTCGTAAATGAAGACGGCTTATACGATGTCATTCTTGACAGCCGCAAGCCCGAAGCAAAGCAGTTCCGCAAATGGATAACAAGCGAGGTGTTGCCAACAATCAGAAAGCACGGTGCATATATGACTGATAATATCATCGAAAAAACATTGTCAGACCCCGACTATCTTATCCAGCTTGCAACTACTTTGAAACAGGAACGCCAGCAGCGGATTGAAGCTGAACGCAAAGTTGCAGCAGCACAGCCTGCAGTTACATTCACACAAGCTGTAAGCGGTTCTGCGTCTTCGTGCCTGATAGGTGAACTTGCAAAGCTTATAAACCAAAACGGCTACCCAATAGGAGAACGACGCCTTTTCAAGTGGCTCCGTGAAAACGGTTACCTCGGCACAAAGGGCGAACGGTACAACATTCCCAATCAACGATATATCGAGCAGGGGTTATTTGAATTAAAGAAAGGTACTCGCAGCGGTAACAATGGAGTAATGCACACAACCATCACCTCTAAAGTAACAGGAAAGGGACAAGTTTACTTCGTGAACAAGTTTTTAACAAACAAATAAACAATATAAACCAGCAGCGGGGGCGCAAGTGTTTTCTTGGCACTGTTCCCCTATAGCGTCCTCGCTGCATAATTTTTAGGAAATGAAAGAAATAAAAGAAATATTCTGCATTGACTGGTTCGCCAGTCTGTCGTTGGTGCAAAGGTTTGCTGTAATTGCGGCAATCACGGCGTTTTGCTGTGTATTGTTTTCTGCAATGGCAGCAAACCTTTTCGTGTTTGTTGCAAGCTGTATAGCATTTTATGTAGCTTGCAAATGGGTTGGAAAGTTAGGAATTGATATAGAGGAATGATATCACGTGAGCTTGACATAATAGCAAACAGAATGGCTAACATTCTTGCCGACAAGGTAGCCGACAAGGTTGTGGAAAAATTAGGTTTTAATGCTGGTGCAATGATGACACGCAAGGAAGCTGCAAAGTTTTTGGGCTATTCAGAAAGCTATGTTAAGAAGCTCAACATTCCAACATACAAAATAGGGCGCAAAGCCCTGTACAAGAAAGAGGACTTAACGGCTTTCCTCACAGCAAAAGCCGAAAGGGAGAGAAGCCTTAGAAAACGGTAGGCAGCTTAAATCTGTGGTTCGATTCCACTTCTCTCCACTATTTTAAAAGTGGTCTTTGACTTATTGATACAAAAGAAACAAAGAAAGAACATACATATTGTTTATATAGCACGCAAAAACGTCATAGCGTAGAGAGTAGGCAGGGTTGGCGTCTGTCTCGCATAAACAATATACTATATAATTTTAGACGTAAGTACGCAACGCACCTTTATACACGTAAAGAGAATAGCTGTTGGGTTCGCTTGCGTGGGAAACAACTTCGTATGTAAGCTCTATTCTGCTACGCTTTCATCTTCTCTGCACAGAGTGGGTACTGCGCAAGTGGAATATACAGAGTGCCTATCGTGATTTGGTGAGCTAACTGGGGGCGAATAGGTGTCTATATGCGAAGACTTCTTAACTGCGTGGCGATATTTGATAGTAAATAGCACTTTGCGCAAGGAGCAAAAGCAAAGCATACATCTAAAATAAATTTTGAACAATACTAAATTTCAATATAAACCCACTCCGCACGCTTTTAGCGGTACTGCAATCGAATTGAGAGTGGGTCCTTTTTCATATTTATAATATGATTTCTTGATTTTTCAGTTGCAGCCGCTTGTGATAAGTCGCTGCAGCAACTAATGTATTTTGTTAATGTATAGACTATAATAATTATTATCTGCAGAGGCAGATGTTACCTTTATCGAATGTGCAACTCGTGATGAGCTGCACATTTTTTATATGGCTTGTGTACTGCACGGTGCAGGATAAACTTGGTCTGCGGTTCGCCTCCGTCACAAGCTACAAATACTAATTCAAAACAAACAAAATTATATGAAAATTCATTTTAAAACACTCACATTAAAAAATTTCAAAGGAATTTTAGGTGAGAAAACAATCAATTTCTGTGATACGGTAACTTCCATATATGGAGCGAACCACACAGGAAAGACAACCGTCATAGATGCAATTCTATGGGTGCTGTTCGACAAGAACAGCGAGAATGCAAGCGTCTTTGGCATAGACACCAAAGATGAAAACAATAACGTAATTCCAAAATTGGAACACTGCGTTAAGCTTACGCTGTCAGTAGACGGAGTGGAACGTACTCTTGAAAAGGTGCGCAAGGACGTGTGGAGCAAGCCACGAGGACAAAAAGAAGAAGTTCTCACAGGGCACACGACAAACTACTTCGTTAATGGCAACAAGTACACACAAACAGAGTACAAGGCAGAAATGGCAAATATATTATCCGAAGCTCTGTTTAAAAGCATCACAAATCCTATGTTCTTTCCAACCTTGCCACCAACCGAACAACGTATGTTGCTCGAACAGATGGTAGGAGAAACTAACTTTGTCGATGTAGTATCTCAAAAAAAAGAATGGGCTTTGCTTGAAAAGTACATAGAGAATGGGGATATAGAAAGGTTTAGAGAAAACCTTGCATACAAGATTAAGGGTATAAAAGAGGAACTCAAACTTATTCCAAGCCGAATTAGTGAGCATACAAACGAACTTGCAGAGTTGCAAAGCAAAGATTGCGACTTTCCTATTCTTGAGAAAAGAATAGCAGAAATAGAAAAAGGTCTGCAACATTATGATGATATGCTTGCCGATGCAAGCAAGGGTAGCGATGAGAAATACAAAGCCAAAATGGCTGTCCGCAAGCAGATACAAGTCTATGAAGCTGAACGAGACAGCATCATAAACGGCATAGAGAAAGAAAACAAGAGTGCTATTGATAAGTACACAAGTAATATTGAAAACATACAGCGTGCTTTAGAAGATTTAAAACATAATCTTTCCTTTGTGGAGAGTGCGCAAAACGCATGCGAGCGTAGGTTGCAAGCCCTCATCGAACACAAGGAAGACTATCGCAAACGATGGCAACAGATAGAGGACGAGGCATTTGTGTGGGACGCAAACAATGAAGTTTGCCCTACGTGCCACCAGCGACTTCCACAAGAAGATATAGACGAATTGCGTGAGCGTTTGCAAGGCAACTTCAACGAGAATAAGGCGAAGAAACAAGAAGCCTTAGATATAGAGGCGCAAAACATATTGGAGACACAAAAGAAAATAAATGAGGAAACAGAACGACTCCAAAAGGACAAGGATAATACTCTTACAAGCATATCTGTGCTTGAAAAGAAATTAGAGGAAGCAAAAGGCACTCAACCCGAAAAGAAAGACTACACGACGGATAGCAGAGTTGTTGAACTCACAAGCCTTATTAAAGGCGAGGAAGATAAGTTACAACAACTCGAGCAGGAAGAGGATAACACTACACAACAGGAGGAAGCGATTAATCGCATCAAAGAACAAAAAACACAGCAACAGCAGCTCCGAGACCAACTCCGAGACCAGCTACAAACCAAAAAACAGATAGAGCGCAAGGAAAAGCGCATTGCAGAACTCACAGCAGAGCAGCAAAGCCTTAGTCAGCAGCTAACAGATTTAGAGCAGCAGGACAATGCAGCTATGCAACTGGTGCAGTTTTATATAGAAGAGTTGGAAAGGAAAGTGAACAAGATGTTTGATATTGTAAAATTTACAATGTTTGAACACCACCTTAATGGTAATATAAAAACAAAGTGCGAATGCACGATGCACGGCACACCTTACCAAGATTTGTCGAATAGCGAAAAGATAAACGCTGGAATAGATATCATTAACGCTATGTGCAGGCATCGCAATGCTTTTGCGCCTATCATAATAGACAATGCAGAAAGCATCACAGACATATTGCCGACTGCAAGCCAGCAAATACGCCTAGTAGTAAGTGCGCAAGACAAAGAATTAACAGTAGTAAACTCTTAAAAACAAAAAAATTATGACACAACAACAAACAGCTGCACCAGTAGCTACACAACAGAACGCAGCACCTGTGCAACTTCCATCGCAAAACAACAAAGCATTAAAAGAAATGCAGGACACGACCGTAAATGCGGTGATGAAACAGGTCGAAGAATTGCAACAGACAGGCGGACTTGTGCTGCCGAAAGACTACAATGTAGGTAATGCTCTTAAAAGTGCGTGGATATACCTGCAAACGATAGAAACACGCACAAAGCAGAAAGCAATAGATGTATGCACCAAATTAAGCATTTGTAATTGCTTACTCGAAATGGTGATACGTGGACAGCACCCTAAAAAACACTGCTACTTTATTGCTTGTGGTAACTCTCTTGAATATTGGGAACGCTACACGGGGAAGCTATTGCGTGCAAAGCGTGATACCAATATACAAGAAGTGGTGGCACAGGTCATCTATGAGGGAGATAATTTTGTCTACGGTGTAGACAAGAACGGATATTATCAATTGATAAAACACGAGACAGCAATAGAAAACATCAATCCCGACAAAATCAAAGCAGCTTATGCTGTCGTGATTTACAAAGATGGTAACAAGCATTTGGAGGTTATGACAATGGACCAAATCCGCAAGTCGTGGCAGCAAGGTGCAGCACGTGGCGCAAGTGGTGCGCATCAAAACTTCACAGACCAAATGTGCAAGAAAACAGTCATTGCACGTGCTTGCAAAATAGAATTAGATAGTGCAACTGACGGAGAAGAGGAAGAGTTGTCTATGACACCACCAAACGCAGCTGAAACTATTCGAGACGCAGCACAACAGCAAATAACAGTGCAGGCGAACGAAACCCCACAGTTGGAAAATAAGAAGCAGGAAACTATTGATTTTTCAGAGTCTGCAGTATATGAACCAGTAGCCGACACTCCGCAGCCCGAGAACAAAAGCGAGCGCAAGTGTCCCATCTAATATATAAAAGGTAAAGCAATGGTATTAACTTGCATTGGCAGTTCCTCCAAAGGGAACTGCTACGTAATTCAGAACAACAGCGAAGCCTTGATAATAGAAGCAGGACTACCGCTGTTGGAAGCCAAAAAGGTTTTAAACTGGAATATTCAAAAGGTAGTCGGCTGTTTGGTTTCGCATCAGCACGGAGACCACGCAGCATTCGCAAAGGAGTACACCGATGCAGCGATACCATTGCTTGCGCCCGAAGAAACTATTAAGACAAAGAATTTAGGCTACAGTGCTAAAGCTGCAGAACACGGCAAATGCTACAAGTTAGGCAACTTCAAAGTTATACCTTTCAATGTGTACCACGATGTGCCGTGTGTGGGCTACCTTGTATGGCACAAAGAGTTTGGCAAACTGTTCTTTGCAACAGATACCTATGCAGTGCCCTACAACTTCAATGGCATTAACCATTGGCTCATAGAAGCGAACTATTCGGACGAGATATTGGACAGCAATATCATCAGCGGACGAGTACCAGCGGTTATGAGAGACCGATTAATGTTGAGCCATTTAAGCATTGCCAACGCAATAGGCGTTTTAAAGCGCAACGACTTAAATCAAACAAGACACATTGTACTGCTGCACCTGTCAGACGGTAACAGCAACGAAGCCGAATTTGTAAGGGCGGTCCGCAGAGCAACAGGCAAACGCACAGTAGCCGCTAAAAAAGGAGTAGAAATAAATTTAACAGAATTATGAGAAGCAAAACAGCAGATTTCTTTGAAATCAAAGTACGCTATCTACGCACAACAGAAGAGGGTTGTCAGAAATCAGTTGCCGAAGTGTATGCTTTGGAAGCATTCGATTTCACCGAGAGCGAAGAACGTATATTAAAGGAAGTAGGACAGCTTGCAAGTGGCGATATGTACGTTAAGACGATTGCTCGTGCATCATATAAAGAAATATTCTTCAGTGATGCCGACAGTGATGATAAATGGTATCGTGCAAAGCTCGCATTCATTACCATTGACGAAAAGACGAAGAGAGAGCAACGCTCCAACGTTGTCTACCTTGTACAGGCTACAAACCTGGATAAGGCACGTCAATACGTAAAAGAAGAGATGAGCAAGACAATGATTGATTACGAGGTGGTTTCAATTTCTGAAACACCTATAATGGACGTATTTGAAAGAGAATGACGTCCTTTGAAGAAGCATTGGCTCAACCCAAGCGCAAATCTCCCTCCAATGAGGAACACCGCATACAATGTTCTTGTGTGCGGTGGTTTAATTTAAAGCATAGAAAGCTGCAAGGTCGGCTCTTTGCAGTTCCTAATGGAGGTAAACGAGATGCACGCACAGCTGCAATACTCAAAGAAGAGGGCGTTGTGGCAGGTGTGGCAGACTTAATACTGCTTATTCCTAATCGTTTTTATGGAGCTTTGCTTATAGAAATGAAAACAGCAAAGGGCAAGCAAAGCCCATCGCAAAAACAATGGGAGAAGCTTGTAACGGAGCAGGGAGAATACAAATATATCGTCTGCCATTCGTTAGACGAATTTATAAATGAAGTAGAAAGTTACCTTAAACTTTACTAAAATGGATATTGATTATTACCCTATCGAAATTAGCATCTTCCAAGATGCTAAAGTACGAAAGCTTATACAATATCAGGGAGCAAAAGCAGCAACAGTATATGTTTATCTGTTATGCGAAATATATCGTAATGGATATTATATATCGTGGAATAAGACCACAGTACAACTTGTTATGCAAGCTTTAAATTTAGATGTAGCTTTCGTAAAGGAAGTTGTAATTTGCTGTGCAAAAGTTGGGCTGTTCAACTCTGAATATTTATACAAAGAAGAAATTCTAACATCAAAAGGCATTCAAAAACGATACCTAAGAATTTCTAAGCTATGCAACAACTCTACAACCATAGAAGATTACAGCTGCATAGAAAACAAACAATCTGTCAAACAAAACAACAACACTACAGGAATAGATAAAGAAATTGAAGAACTAAAACTATCCTGTGTATGGCTCGACAACTTACAAACATTGCATCACTTACCAAAAGATGTATTAATAAACAAGTTGGACGATTTTAAACTGCAATGTTTGGCAGATGGAATAGAGGAACACGCCAATATCAGAGATGCAAAGCAGCATTTCAATAATTGGTTAAGAAAAATGCAAAACAATGAAAGCAATAGACAAGAAACAAAAAATAGACGTAGAGGCAATGTTCTCACTTCTTCTAAAAAGAAAGAATATACCGACACGTTTTAGAATACCATATACAACAGAACAAGTATACGCTATGCTGTATGCAGCTTGTAAAGCAGAAGTTGCAGCACGAATGAGAAAATTTGTTGATAGCAAAGAATATAAACAGCATATATTAGATGTCGCTAAGTGGCTGACATCAAACGAAACAACATTTGGGTTGTTTATTTGTGGCGATAAAGGCAATGGAAAAACAGCTCTTGTGCTGGCGTTGCAGTCATTGTATTTCTATCTCCACTTAGGGGAACGTTGCGAGAATAGAGAGCCACCGTACAGCGGTTTCAGAATTGTAACAGCAAAGGAGCTTGTGCAGCTTGCTAAAGCTGACAACAATCCGACAAAGGAAAACGAAAAAGCAACTACGGCATTTCGTCTTCTAAAGAACATAGAGATACTATGTATAGACGATTTAGGCACAGAACCTTGCGAAAGTCTTAACTATGGCGATACTGTTACGGCAGTTACAGATATTATACATTATCGTTACCAAAAACAATTTTGTACGATAACAACATCAAATCTTACTTCAAAAGAGATTGGAGAGTATTACGACCAGCGTCTACTTGATAGATTTAAAGAGATGATGCACGTTGTAAACTTTGCTCACGAACCATCATTTAGATAAAATAAAACAAACAATAAAATAAACAACAAAATTATGAAGACAAAAACAGTTGAAAAATTATGTGCATCTTATATGGAAGATGTAAGAGGTGTAAAGAGAAACACGCCTAATAGAAACTTTGTATTGCGTCTAATCGAAGATACTTACAAGGCTGGTTTAGAAGATGCTTACAAAGGCATAAAGCCGTTAAGCTGGACGGTTAAAAGGTATGAAATGTTGGCTTGCACGTTTGTAGGTCTATTTATTATCCGTCCGCTTTTAAAAGGAGGATTTGATGTAGAGTGCAACGGCAGAACTTTGTGTACTCGTTCTACCTTATCAAAGGCGAAAGAGTTCGCAAATAATGTTTACAGGAAAAAAGCAAAGGAAAGGTTGGGGTTATGAAAGATTTAGCAGAAGAATACGCATTAAAAGAGTATGCCGGATATCTTCTTTTGGCGTTTCTTACAGGATAAAATTTGCTTATAACGAATTTCATTTATTCTGTAATAGTGTACATATCAGTTGTTATATCTCTCTTTCAGATGCCAAGCAGGCAACCAACGAACACTATAAGAAACAAATTAAACAAGCATTGGGACTATGAAATCAGCGTATATAAATAAGAATACAGAAGAATTAAGAAATTGGCTTAGAAGTGTAAGGCTATTTCCAATAGATTACCCCGAATGCGATAGGTATAACGGACTTATTGCACCATATTACATAAGAAAAAGCATGCCGAATGAAGATAAAGATTGGGTAATATTCTACAAAGACGGTGTAGTTTATGACACGGACGATGATGCATCAGACTATTATTTCTGCGATACAGAAGAAGAGTTTAAGAAAAAAGTATTGGAATTAATAAGCAATTATCAATTATGACAATATTAGAATTACAAAAGGCACTTCAAGAAATGTACGAAAAGTACGGAGACATTGAAGTGGTTATCCAAAACGGAGACGATGGCGGAGAATACTGCGGTCAAAGAAATATTGAAAATGTAGAATTTGAGGGAGAATATCCAAACGAAATGGTTATTCTGTCGTAAAAAGATAAGTTATGAATAGAGAAGAAATGGACGATATATTTATCACTACATTAGAAAGCATAATTCAAGTTTGCAGTTTAATAACATCGGGTAATGCAGCTCATTATATTCCATCTATTAAAGGAAAGTGCCAAAGTATGATACAATTTTATAAAGAAAATACTATTAGCCCTTGGCACGATGTGAAAGAGGAATTGCCGGATATTAATATTCCTATTTTGGTATTAACACACAGTGGGAATGTTGTAACTACCTCGATGTATATTCCCAGGGATGTTAATGGAAACATTTTAGGTGATAAAGAATGGAATGGAAATCACGCTTTCAAACAAAGCATTACACATTGGATGGAAATACCAAAGTTACATAATGATTAGAGTATGAAACCTTATAGAATTAAACATAAGGCAAGTGGTTTGTACTACCAGCCTACAATCAACGGAAATAACTTGTCAAAAACGGGTAAGGTTTATCTAACAAAGAACAATGTGCTAAATGGAACAGACACTTTTGTGTATATTTCACTTAACGAGCAAGGTAGACTTTACAAAAAGTATGCAAAGTTCTTTCCTACATTAAAGCCGTGTCATTTATACCCGACAGGTAGAGTTTCTAAAACAGAATTTGAAAAGGAGGAATTATGATTAAGAAGCTAATTTGCAGACTATTCGGACACGTATATGTTGAGGAAATGTACGCAGCTCCACTCGCTGAAAATGAACGCAAGTACGTAGTGATTAAGGAGTGTAATTGCGCTCGTTGTGGAAAGAATATATCCTTTGAAATGAGCGAACCAATGTCACGTGCGGAGTTGTTGCAGAGTGGTTGGTTTATAAAATCAGAGCCTATATGGATTTCACGTCAGTTTAATGAAAAGGAGGATTGAAAGAATATTAAAACAGTATGGTATCAATATCAGACATTCAAAATGGTCAGTATTATTGGGAAACAAAATATTCTCATGCTAATAATACGGAAACTGCAAACGATTTTATAGAAAATGAGTTGCCGCAAAATGTAGATGTTTATTTCCAAGATGAAAACTATTTGGAATTTATATTTGAAGATGGTAAGTATTATTCTGCAACTATATTCGGTAATTGTGATTTTACTCACCACCAAGCTAATTTTGAATTTATAAAATAATTAGTTATGAACGGAATAACAATAAACGATATATGCGAGTATAGTGTAATTTATAAAGCACCTTACTACTTTATAAATAGTAACGGAGAGTGCGAAATATCTAAGAAATTAAAAATAGAAAAGTAATATGATTGTAAAAAAAATAAAAGAGTATTTTGAGGAACGCAAAGAGAGAAAGCGCATATCAAAGCAATATGCGTTGGAGAAGAAGTGTGTGGAATATTTTGATAAATCAATCCCCCGATGGATGGAGAGTTTGGAAAAATTGATGAGCGGCACACCATTGCCCGAAAAAGAGATATACTTGCTTGGGAAATTTAAGAAAGATAGTTTTCCATTGCAGGCAGTAAGGCTCCATTGTTCTTGGTGGAATGAACGACCAATGTTATCTTACGGAGATTACTCTTGCCATTCTACGTATGAATGGCTGACATCAGTTGAGAATTTTCCTAATGAACTGTGGTTTTCTACTGAAGATTATCCACGTCCAACACGTCCCACGTTGCTTTTATGCGAGTATAGCTCTGGACATTACGAGGTGGTCGAGTATACAGATAAAACGTGGGTAACAGAGTTATGTTTCCCTGTAAAGCCTACACGCTACTTTGTCCTTGATTTCTTAGCTGAAAATAAATAACTAAAACATAAAAGTAATATGAAGAAACTAATTTTATTATCAGTGTTAGCATTCGTATTCACCTCTTGTGGCTATGAGATTAGAAAGAAGCCAGAGCCTCCTAAGCCAAAGCTGACAAAGGAGCAGATACGAAAGCAAGAGTACGAACAAAGGTTGAAAGACTACGATGTACAGTTCTTATTTGAGTGTAACGGAGTAAAGGTTTATCGGTTTATAGACGGCAGAGAAGTGATTTATTTCACTGATACAAACGGAATGACACGCTATCAATACACCACGAGGACTGGTTTAATTGGTTATCAAACACATAGGGTACAATCTATTAACACGAGGAGGTAGACTATGATAGTATATATTAACCTATTAATTGCTTTTGCTATTTCTCTTGTTTGCTTAGGTCTTTCAAAAATAATTACAGAGTATATAAAGCTAAACAAGCGGATAGATAATTTGTTTGCTAATCAACGAATGATGTATAAATATCAACTGTTTTCGTTGTTGGCGAATATGAGAAATTTAAAGACATTGGCTATTATACAGGAGGAATACGAGATTGCAAATAGCATACAAGAGAACATAAAAAAAATAGAAAAAGAATTGAAAGATTATGAACAGAGAAATTAAATTCAGAGGCAAGGACTTTTTGAAAGAAGAGTGGGTGTATGGAGATTTAGTTAAGACTAAAAACTTCGTTGCAATTAAGAGAACTAATGGTGATTATTTTCACCCAACTCAAGTATCACCCAACACTGTGGGACAATACACAGGACTGAAAGACAAGGACGGCAGGGAAATTTACGAGGGGGATATACTCCAATATATTGGGAAAAGAAGAGATAATATGAATAAAGTATATCGTCGAAAGGTTGTCTTTCATGAGGGAATGTTTGCCTTGCTATCGAAAGAATTACCGGTATATTCTGCATTAAATTACCACTGCATGGAAGATGGCAGGTCCGCATGGAGCGTGATTGGCAATATCCACGATAACCCGAATTATCAAGCAAGCGTATGAAACTCACACACGCATCTTTATTCTCAGGCATAGGTGGAGCAGAACTCGCTGCCTCGTGGCTCGGTTGGACTAATGTGTTTCATTGCGAAATACAAGAGTTCCAACGGAAAGTTTTAGAGTATTGGTTTCCAAATTCAATTAGTTATGAAGACATTACGAAAACAGATTTCAAAGAATGGCGAGGTCAAATCGATATTCTTACAGGAGGATTCCCCTGCCAGCCATTCAGTGTTGCAGGGAAGAGAAAGGGAGCGGAAGATAACCGCTACCTCTGGGGTGAAATGCTACGAGCAATACGGCAAATTCAGCCCACTTGGGTTGTTGGCGAAAACGTTAATGGAATCCTCTCAATGGTACAGCCTGGCACGGAGACTAAGATGGGGCGTACGGACGATTTACTCGAAGAGAATTACATATACAGAAAAGAGCAGCAATTCACAATTGATGCCATCTGTGAAGACCTTGAAAGTGCAGGATATTCCGTCCAGCCGTTTGTTATTCCAGCTTGTGCCGTCAGAGCACCCCACAGAAGAGATAGGGTGTGGATTATTGCGAGACTTAATGCCGACACCGATTGCTGGAGATGCGCAGGGAGGGGCAGCCAAACTTACAAAAGGGAAAAGGCTTCGGAACGGGAAAGTGTATTCCGCAACATTGAAAGACCTTGTGGCGGGCAATATGTTGCCAACTCCGCAAACGCAGGGGCTGAAAGTTTGCAACAAGGATGGCAAAACGGAGTTTCTAAGTCCTCTATTGCTGCCCACACCGACAGCAATAGACAAAGGGACAGGACGCATAAACAAATCATTGAGCAAAAATGTAAAAGAGCGACCAACATTGGCAAAATGTGCAAAGATGCAGCTTCTCCCGACACCCAATGCATCGGAGGGCACGAAGTGGACTACAAAGTACAATGTAAACAGTCAGATGGGGAAAGGACTGACGGCAATGGCATGTTCAGGACTTCTTTTAACACCAATGGGAAAGGATGGAATGCGCTCATGTATGACGATGAATGCTCTGAAAAAACACGGCAAACCGAAAGCCAATTTGGCAGAGCAGATTGCCCACAAGATTGGTGGAGGAACTTCCCAACTCAATCCCCTGTATGTAACAGAGATGATGGGCTACCCTTTAGAGTGGCTGACCTTACCATTTCTTTCGCAAAATGGAGAAGTAAAAGCATCGAAGCGTTAGGAAATGCGTGGGTTCCTCAAGTGGCGTTTGAAATATTTAAAGCGATTAACGAAATACAAAAGAAAAGCGTATGAAGAAAATAATGTTTAGTGATGCTTTTTGCCTTACGCTGGCAGTGCTGAACGGCTCAAAGACGATGATAAGACAGTTACTGAAAATTCCTAAAACTTGTAATGGTAAAGAAGTGTATAGCTTTAATGTGCTTACTAATAATGCAGGTACACAGTGTGTGGATTTAGTTGATGAAAATGGAGACGTATTAGGCATCTGGAAGCCACATTATGAAGTTGGAGAGGTAGTAGCTATTGCACAGCCATATAAGGATATTTATCCTAACGCTGACTTTGAAATGGTTGGCGATGGTTTTATGACAGAAAGCGCAGGCTGGACGAATAAAATGTTTGTTAAAGCCAGCTTAATGAAACGCCACATCAGAATTACAGATATTAAGGTGGAACGCTTACAGGACATATCAGACGAAGATGTTTTACGTGAGGGTGTTTGGCAAATGGGCGAGCTGTTCTACGTGAACAAAGCCGTAGGAGAAGCTCCCGAAGTAGCCTTTCCTACTGCACGTGAGGCATTTTGGTATCTCATTGATAAAATCAGTGGCAAAGGCACGTGGGAGAGTAACCCATTCGTGGCAGCATATAGTTTTGAATTGATTGATTAAGAATGAAGATATTAGTACAATTTAGCGGAGGCAAGGATAGTCAGGCTTGCCTTATCAAGGCGGTAAATGACTACGGCAATGAAAATGTGGTTGCATGTTTTGCCGACACAGGTTGGGAACACGAAGACACTTACACGCATATTCACAATGTTTGCAACCAATTAGGCGTAGAACTTATTACGCTCAAAAGTAGTAAGTATAAAGACTTCGTGGATATGTCTATTAAGAAAGGTCGTTTCCCTTCTACAATGGCAAGGTTCTGTACTTCAGAGTTGAAAGTAATACCGATGATAGATTATATTCTTTCACAAGATGAGCATTTTATCATCATTCAAGGAATTAGAGCTAAAGAAAGTAAGGCACGTGCAGGCTATGATGTTGAGTGTTCATATTTCAAAGAATACTTCAATGACGAAGTGAAAGGGTTGTATCATAAGAAAGCGGTGTTGGAGTGGTGCAAGACACACGATGCAAGCGTGCTACGTCCCATATTCCATTGGACAGCACAGGAGGTGATAGACTACATACTTGCTAATGACCAACGACCAAATCCTTTGTACGAACGTGGTTTTTCACGTGTTGGTTGCTTTCCTTGCATTATGTGTAGAAAGCGTGAAGTACAGTTGATTTCAAAAGATGAATGGGCAAGAAAACGGCTAATAGATGCTGAACAACGAATGAAAGATGAAACAGAAAGAGGTTCGTCTTTCTTTCCACCTACATACATTCCTAAACGTTTCTGCGCCAACAGCGAATACCCCACAGTACAGGAGGTGTTCAAATATGTAAACCGAAATGACACAGAACTGGATATGTTTGAGCCAGAGGGAGGATATAGTTGTATGAGCTTATATCACGGTTTGTGTGAATAACGAATAAATAAATACCAAAGATGATAGTATGGACGAATTAAGAAGAGAATATATCATTCCTGTGCATTTAAATCATGCCGAAATGATTGATTGCAGTTATCTATACAACAAAAAGAGTAAATCACGTGCAGGGTCAAAACCTAACACAAGTAAGAGGAAACGTAAAAAATAAATATTATGAAAATAGACAAAGCAAAACAAGCGAGCAAGTTCTTATCAGAACTTGACAGATTGGAAGAAATTAAAAGACATATAAATAAAGAAAATAGCAATTGGTGGTCTTTTCTTACGCCCGATATAAAAATCTGGGATAAGGACGGATTAAGAATGCCTAAAGTCCTACGTGAAGAGTTTACGAAAGCAGTAGACAGAAGTATTGAACGATTAGAAAGACAAATAGAAGAATTATGAAAATAAAGAATGAAGCGGAACTGTTAGATATGTTCTGTGATAAAAGTGGGTTGCGTTCCTATCCGTTTTTTAACCCAAGATACAACGAGGTGTGGAGTACTAATGGGTATGTTGTCATTAGGATAAACCCCGAAATTCTTGTTGGCGAATATATTAAGGAGAGTTTGCCAATGCCTAACTTAGAATATCCTTGTGAAAAGACTATCACCATTAAGGCATTAAGCAAAGCATTAGAGGCGTGTCCTTTGGTTGATGAAGAAGTTGTAATACAAGACGATGTAAAATGTGAGGAATGCGATGGAAGTGGTGAAGTGTATTGGGAATACACTGACAACCACTTGCACACCCACGAACGCTTGATGGATTGCCCTATATGCGATGGCACTGGAGAGATGGAACACGAGAAGACAAAGAGAACGGGTAAGAAAGTTATTGCAAACGATGCCGTCATTATGGTGGGAAATGCTTACATCTTTGCTAAGTATCTTCAAACTCTAAAGCAGGCAATGGATTTTCTTAACATTGCGTCTGTTAAGATGACAAACAACTCGCCTGAAGGTGTAAACGAGTTTGTTGTAAATGACGATATACGTATCATTATTGCGAGTATGCTCTTTGACTATTCAAATGAATGCAATGCAGAATTAGAATTAAGATAATAACAATTAAAAGAAAAGTAAAAATATGGAAAGAAAAATTATTGAAAATGGAACACCTTTTAGGTGGCACAATTCAAAAGAGGAACTTCCAAACCTTAAGAACGAAAAAGACACACTTACGTGTGTTGTCAAACGTAATGGGTACCTGTCTCTTAGTGTATGGAACCAATATTACCAAGTATGGGACGATGAATTTGGCGACGATTGCGAAATGAGCAAGGAAACAGAACTTGAATGGTTTTCTCTTGAGACGATGGAGGAAAGTGAAATTATTAAATTATAAGCAGGAGGGAATATATTAAAATTAAGAATTGATGGGACACTTAATAGATTTTATAACAACACTATTGTCGTTCTTTGTATGCTATTACGCTGGTAAATATAAAGCGTACAGCGGTATTTACGAGAAAGTTCTAAACGAATACGTAAAAAGACATTTTGGAGAAGAATTTAAAGACGATATTAAAAACAAAATAAATAAAGGAGAAAACAAATGGAAGTAAAATTAAAGGCTGGGGATAGCCTTAATATCCCCGAAGGTTGCAAGGCGGTTATTAAGGACGATGTGGTTGTCTTTGAAAAAGAACAAGAATTTAAGGACGGAGATATACTTGCACATTTAAATTACTTAAATTATCGTTGCCCTTTTATTTATAAAGGTACAGACAAAAATGGTTTCCACAAATATTACATTGGTCTTGATGTTTTAAATTGCATTACCTTGCCAAATTGTACAGACGCAAGATGGGGAAATGGTACTTTACGCCACGCCACCGAAGAAGAAAAACAGCTGCTCTTCGATAAAATGAAAGAGCAAGACTTGCGATGGAATGCCGAAGAGAAGAGAGTGGAGAAGCTACTGTGGCGAGCAGATGTAGGGGAAGAATATTATCATCTTGGCACTCAAGGAATCCCAATGGAAGATAAAGAGGGTGGTCTTATTGTTGATGCAAATAGGTATAAGTTTGGTAACTACTTTCGCACCGAAGAATATGCAAAAGAGGCTGCAAAGCGTGTAAAGGAAACATTAAGAAACTACCACGAAGAGATAGGAGAATAGAGTTGTTCTGATATGGCTTTGTATAACTTACTATTAAAGGATTAGGATATGGGATTTAGAATTAATTTTTGTAGAGTACCAAAAGGTTTTCGCCTAAGAAATTCTTTCAAGGACGATGAAGACTGGGGGAATTATCATAACGAATTAGAAAAAGTAGAGGAGCGTGTAAAGTCGGACACATGTACCGATATATATTATCAAGCGTCAAATGAAAACAACCGACTTTATACACAAGTAGACGATAACGAAGATATCATAGTCGGAACTGTATCAAAGGAACAACTGTTTCAATGGGTCGTGGAGATTAGAAAGCGTTTCCTATACTATTTGGAAACACTGCTTGGTGATGATGAAGAAAGCCTAATTAGGCTAAAAGATTATGTTAGGACGAAAAAACTTAAGTGGAACTATCATTGGAAAGGAGTTCCTTTATCTATGGAGTTTGACTTAAAGGAAGATACCGACATTGATAGAATGCTTGTTTCTGGTAGTTCCACCTATGAGTATGAAGTGTTTAACTTTATATCCTTGTACAAGAATTTCGATTTTGAGAAGTATGAATTATTTATATATGGAGGGTAAGACTATGGCACAAATAGCAACAACAAGAGAACAGAGTGAGAAACTTCAAGAATTAGGTATATCGGTAGATACCGCCGATATGAGTTGGCATTTTACGAATATGAGAACAGAATCCTTACAGTGGGAATTGAAGACTATTCCATTAGTAACCAAAGAAAACTTCTTTGGCAAAATAGAGAAATTGGCAAGTCCTTTTTACAAACATGCGGACGGCAGTCCAATGACTGGTGAAGAAGTATTTGATAAGATTTGGGGAAAGGACTTGCCCGCTTGGTCGCTCGGGACGTTGATTAAACTACTGCCCGACACTATTATCTTGGATAATGGAAATGTTTGTGGATTATCCGTGCTGAACATAGGAGTTTATTATCGATATTTTGCGGATAGAAGCATCGTACAGGGCTTTGAGAACGAGAGTATATTTGAGAACTGTGTTGATATGATAGAGTGGGCAGTCAAAAACGACCATATAAAAATTAATAAATAATGAATATAACAGATTTGAAACTTGGGGACACTGTCTGCCAAAAAGACGACAGGTTTCCAATGACCGTTGTAGGCTTATACTCCACGCTCGACGACCTTAAATCAGGCATGGTGGACCTCGATTTCGAGGGCAACGAGGGCGATGTGTGGATACACAAACCCGAAGAACTGGAGAGAGCAGATAGCCAGTCTACAGATTGGGATAAAGTAAGAATTAACGCTGCCATTGTCAATATGCAAACACTGATGGCACAGTCGTGGCAAATGGAAGCAGACGAAGTGGCAAAGGTAGCTGTAAAGTATGCCGATGCGCTAATAAAAGAACTACAGAAATGAATAGAACAAGAATGAACTTTTGGTTATGGACTTTCGTAACCATTATGTGGGAAATTACCCTGATGGGTGCAATATCTCACCACCATTATAAAGACGTTTATCTTCCTTTTGTTGGAATGGTAATCAGCCTTATACCCACGATTATTAACTTTTTAGCATTAGAAAGGAAGAGATGAAGTTTAAACAAGCAATCGCCTTTGATGGGCGAAACCTTAACGATATTTTTCGCCTACCGTGTGTTGAAAGCATAGACAAGGGCGAAAATGGAAAGCCATACGTTAAGCTGTATCGTAGCTGTACGGAGGGCAGACTGATAGCCACCGTAGGCACCGTGCTGGTGCAGTTCGGCAACGACACCTGGCAAGTGTTCGGCAAAGAAGCGTGGGAAAGAGCCACCAAAGAATAGACACGCAAATCTGTATCCATAGATGTACGCTCGTATATCCCTAGATGTACAAGCGTAGATCCATAGATGTAAAAACACAGAACAATATGACAATAGAACAATACACTTATTTAGTAGCCAAATATGGCGAGGAAACTGTCTACCGCTTCTTTAAACGGTCGGTGGACGCATTAAAGAGGAAGTATAATGAACATATTTAAACAACAAAAACCATTCACAGGAATAAAGCAAACCGATTTGGCGCAAGCGTGGCAGCAGAACCGTGAAACGCTAAACCATATTTCCGCCCTATTCCACGTAATAATAGGCGGAGCAAACAGCGTGGCGCAAACTGTTATGATCGACACCATAAACTTGCTTTCCAAAACAAACCAATACAAAGGAAAGGCAAGGCACAACGCACATTTGGCAGTGAAGAGATATAACAATTTCGACCGCCAAAATATGGCAGATATGCGCAATAAACAAATGGACAAACGTCAGTTCTATATGGACTATTTAGACAATTTGGAAGAACGACTGAAACCCGATGTGTTTCGTTTCAGACTTGCCATTAAACAAGTGTTGGACAAAAGAAATATTGATGGTAGCGAACTGAAATCGTACATTCTATGTACCTACGAAATGCTGCACTACTGTGTAACACTATTCGATAGGTTCATAAAAGAATTGCCGTATATTCCGCCTATTAACTTTAAAGAGACATACAGAACTGCCCGATTAGACGGAGTGTTTACAGCGTGGGACAATCTTACAGACGTGCTTTGTAGAGATTGTTCCAATATTCGATTGGACGACGACCCCAACTGTCGCCTTGCCCTAAACATTATAGAAACAAAAATAGTGTCGGAGCAAAGCATAAACCAAAGTGGCAAAGAGGCTCTAAGCCTCAACCCCACCATACAGCTGGAAGCCGACCGTGCCGAAATGAACCACCATCGCAAACCATTTCAGCCATTGCAATTCAGCGAGGCTCAAATGGAATATCTAAAGAGCAGCTACTCAACCACACGAAACATAGACCTTGCCAAAACGTTAGGCATCAGCCTATCGAAACTTAACAAACTCGCAAAAGAACTCGCTTTGACTAAGCAGAACTAAAATAGTCCAAAAATAGTCCAATATTTGGACAGATATTGGACAGATATATAAAAACTCTTTTCAATTCATAATTATGTAGTAAGCCCCACCGTCCGTGATGGATAGTGGGGCTTTTTGCGTTTACATCATTACAGCTATTTCCTTACTCTATCTCTTATTCTTTGCACTACATTTCGCACGCTTGGCACTCGCTTGTAAAGGTAGTATAAAGCTATGGCTATGGCAAACAGAATACTTACACCTACTATTAGCTGCCAAAAGTCGAAAGGTTTCGACACAGCTATCTGCTCCACTTGCCTCTGCTTCTGCTTGTGCTGCTCGGTGGCGTGTACTTTCGTTTTTACTACTTTATTTGCTGTGCTGTCTTTCTGCACTGATACGCCTTTTCTATCACTTTTACGGCTTATCTTTGTCTCCTTAATGCTCTTTAAGCCGTGATGTATTACAACACTGCCATCGCCTTTGTATTCTACCATTGGCGAATTAGTGTCGTGAACAAAACAGCTTTCATTGTCGTAATAAGGCGTGTCGAATATGTACTCACGAATGAGCGTGGTATATTCGTCTATGCGTGATGTATCCACGAGTGAATACTTCACGCTTGCCTGTTCCTTTACCGTTTGTGTGCTGTCATACGTGCGCTTTACACTCTCCACCTGTACAGCTTTCTTTGTTTTACAGCTGCAAAGTGTAATTAGGGTGCATATCAGCACGCCCCATATTGCTCCTATTAGTCTATTCATACGCTTATACTTTTAAATTAAAACACTGCTTGCGTTGGCTACCATCAGGCTTCTTATATCCCACGTGCACCCAACGTGTTTTGCTGTTCTTCTCAATAATAATTTGATCGTACAGATAGCCACGTTTGCTAAAACTATACGCCATAAAACGCTCGAACACGTCCTGCTTGCCATTTGCTGGGACAATGTCCGCTGCATAGCCAGCAACGTGCGCACTGTTCTTTACACCGCCTACAGCTTTATTTAACTCTGGACTTCTGTACCCACTCGATATTATTAACGATGGTGTACCCAAATTGTACTGCTCGCAATATTTTGCCCATTCGGCACGTATCGCCTCCAACAGTGTTATAGTCTCCGTCAGATGCACCCTAACCACTGCTGGGGGTGTGTTATCTATTCCTTTCTCTTGTGCCACCTTTGAGGCGCACAACTCTCCTATTGTAAAATTTGCCATTTTATATCATTAATATTAACATTACCACACCACCCATTATGCCAAAGAGAGCGTCCGTTAAATCGAAGTTCTCTTTGCGTATAAAGTGGTCAATACATTCTTTTGTTATCATTACTATTGTAACAGCTACCAATGCAGCCAATGTCCCAACGTGTAAGCGCATAATAGCTGCCACCATCATACCCACAATGAAATGTAGATACTTGTCGCTCCCAATATCTGCTAAGCGTCCAAATAAGTTGTATATCCTTTCAATCATAGCTCTTTTTATTTATTCTTCCTCCGCTAATTTTCTCAACATTATATCAATAGTACATTCTGTATTCTCCGCAGCCAAATCAACAGTAGTGCTTTGCATCTTTGGAGTTGTATACTGTATTAATCTTTCTGCTATTGTAATTCTGTCTTTTGGTTCTAACGAAAGAAAGTCTTGCGTAAAAAGACCACTTCTATTATAATCCGCTAATACACCCTCAATAGCTTTTCTATTAAGAGCAGTAAGCTTATTAGGTGTTCCTTTCACACGCCCACCTGTCTTTTTTCGTTTTCCTTTTTCTTTTTCTGTTTCCTTTTTTATTGTTTTCATATTCTTTGCGTGTTAATACTTAAAAACCAAAAGCAAAGGTATTGTTTTAATTTTGACGCATTATTATAAGTATTAATTCCACAAAGCAAAGCAATATGTTAGGAACAGCAATAGGAGCAGGTCTCAAAATAGCAGGAAGTATCTTTGGAGGTATCAAAGCCTCAAAAGCTATGCGCAAATACAAAGCGCAAATCAATCAGCAAAAACAAGAAAACAAAAGTTGGTACGATAGACGCTACAACGAAGATGCAACGCAGCGAGCCGAAGCACAAGCCGTACTTTCTAATTTGCGTGAACATCTTAAACGCAATAGCGAGAATACAGCAGGTACGCAAGCCGTCATTGGAGGTACAGAGGAAAGTGTTGCAGCGCAAAAGGCAGCCGATGCAAACGCAATGAGTAACGCAGTCAGCAACATTAACGCAATGGGCGAAGCTCGTAAAGATGCCATCGAACAGCAGTACCAGCAACGAGAAGACAACCTGAATGCACAACTTGGAAACTTAGAAGTTAATCGTGCACAGAACATAGCCAATGCCGTTAAGGGAGTTAGCCGTGCAGCATCAGACATTGCATCTTATATGGACGGCACAGAGAAACCCATTAAACCAAAACAAGAAGAACAAGAAGAAAATCCTTATGTTTAAATAGGTTAGATAGTTATATGAGTTCTTTAGCAGACATAATGAATACAAGTGGTACAGGAAATCGTAGGCGAGGAAGTGGAGTAACAACGCCTACGCCCATTCAACAACAACCTACGCAAACACCGCAACCACAACAAACAGGCACAACACCCACAGTGCAGCCAACACAAGGCGAAGTAAGTGCGCAACAGCCAGCAGCACAACCAGCAACAGCTCCGCCTCAACCGATGCCAGGCGAAGTACAGCCCATAGAGAAAATACCACAGCCAGCACCCATCAGTAGCTGGTTGCCAAAGGACGTTCCACCAACAGCAGAAGAGAATAACTCTGAACAAGAAAACAATCCTTATCAAAGAATGTCTTTGGAACAAATAGCACGCACGCTTTACGAAAGTGGCAAACCGTCTCCCGAAGAAGAAGAACGGCAGCGCAAGCGTGAACGCAGCAGGGCAATACTATCGGCTATTGGTGATGGCGTTTCGGCACTCTCAAACTTGTATCATACAAGCAAATACGCTCCCGATATGAGTACTCCCGATAGTTCGTTGAGTGGCAAAGCAAAGGAACGTTACGATAGATTTGTGCAAGTGCGTAAAGAAAACGAGGCTCGCTACAACAATGCTATCTTGCGTGCACGGCAAGGTGATTATGAAATGAATATGAAAGAACGTGAGATAGCACGCAAGGAAGCAGCTGACGCAGCAAAGGACGCACGAGAGGCAAAACGTTACGAAGAGCAGGCAAAAGCAAAGTTGGAAGAGATAGGAATCAGAAGAGCGCAGGCACAGACAGCAGCTGACAAAGCAGCAGCTGATGCAGCATATAAAAAGGCTCAACAGGAATTCAATCAAAAGAAATTTGAAGCAGATACAGCATTGAAGAAAGAGCAGCTTGCAAACCAGCGTGCGACACTTGCCGAAACAGCACGCCACAACAGAGCGTCAGAGGGGTTAAGCAGAGAAAGAAACAATATCTCACGCTCAAAAGGCAGAGGGAAAAACAGCGGAGGTGTAGATGCATCGGATATGTATTATATCAGCGGCAGGAATTTCACCATCGGACGGAAGAAACAACTTTCAAAGATGGAACAAGATGCCATTTATCAATACGCTATAAACAGGGGTTGGGTAGACAAGAAAAATCAGAATGCCGTCAATTCAGGCTCACTAAAAAAAGGCGACATCATTACTAAACTCGCCAACTATACACCACAAGCAAAGCAGTATCTTATTGACAACTACGGCTATACAGAAATCAATAATGGCAAGTCATTAGGATTAAAGCACAACAAAGGGAAAAAGATATTAGGATTAAAATAAAAAAATAACATACGTATGCCAGATATAAAGAACAACATAAAGGTTATTTACAACGCATTATCCAAAGAGGGTTATAACGATTTAGGGTCAGAACAAGAGTTTGCTGAAAGTATGGCAGACGAGAACAATCGAAAACTTGTTTATAACACACTCAAAGGAAAAGAGTTTGCAGATGTAAAAGACTACGACAGCTTTTCTAATATGGTTTATCAGCAGCCACGAGCAGGGCAGCAGCAAGAGGAAGAAATGAAACCTGTAGAGCCTGCAAAGATAGACCCACGTTTTGTTGCTCCAAATGTAGGCAAGCCTACCGATGCACAGCCAATTATGAAATCTGTGCAACAAGATACTGGTTTTACTGCACCACAAGACTACAATTCGCAAAATGCTTTCTTATCTAATGTTGATAAGGATTATAATGTTGCAAGTCATATCCCCGATGCACAGCAGCCTATTAAAATGTATGGTGCTGATAGCAATCTTGGAGAAGTCATAGATAACCTTTATACGGTCTACGATGAAGCATACAAAAAAGATAATCCTAAAAAAATTGCCGAAGCTGCAAATATGGCTCGTTCTATGGGTCTTGATAACGAACAGGCAGAAAAAGCACTGACTTTAGTACACGGTCTTTATTCACAAAATGTTGCTAACAACATAGCGGACTATATGTATAGCCGTATGAATAACGGCGACCCACTCTATGCATTGAAAGAGGTTTATTATGATAAAGACTTTCAAAAGAAACTCAAAGATACAACTACCCGATTAGGACTTGACAACACACAAGGCTTTGTAGAGTATTACCTAAAGCCAGCATTGCAACGTAAACTCGAAAACGAACGTGGATTTACTGATACCGTAAACTTTGGAGTGCAAAGCGGAAGTGATGATGTTGCAAAGAATACAGAGGTCTTTGAGAAACGCAAGGCAGAAGAAGACCTTTTGCAAAAGCAGGTTGATGCAATGAACGCAGAGGGTAAGCGCATCGAAGAAAAGGGGCAACAAATGTACGACCCTAACTATAAAAACCGTCCGTGGTGGGCTGACCTTATTCCTGTAGAGGGTGGCGGACGCAGCGCATACGATGAAGCGGAGGGCATAAAGCGCAACCCCGAAGCCGAAGAACTTATGCGCACAGGACAAGCTATGCAACGTATGGCAGACGATGCACAAGCAGCCATCAGCGAGGATAACATTCTTCGTACAAGGAAGACGGACGGTCTCACCAATCAAATTAAGAATGCATTTGGGCGGATTTTACGTGGCGGAGCAAAAACCGCAACCGATATTCGCACGTGGGACTTCGGTTTTACCGACCTTAAGGACGCTACAGTCATAAAGGCAGCAGCTGACGCCTACGCAAGCAACCGTGCAACGGCAGCACAGAAAGCACTGTTAAATGCCGTAGCACTCAAAAATGCCGTAATGGGCAAGCACGGAGATGCATTGGGCGGACTGTATGGAGCAGCAGGCACAACTATACAGATGGCTCCTTATATGATGCAGTTTGCAGCTAGTCCTGTAAAAGGTGTAGGCGTAGGGTTTCAGAAGTATTGCAGAACACAACTCGAAAAAGCGTTTGGCAAATACGCCACAGAAGCCGTAGGCAAGTTTGTTATTAAGTCAGGAGAACTCGCAGGACGTTTTGTTGGAGACGTGGCGCAAGGTGCTGCAATGACCACCATCTTCAATATGCCTGCCGTTGCAGCCGATACACATAAACGTATGACTGGTGATTTGGAAGCTACCACCGATAGCAAAGGAAACATCGTCTACAGCGGCAAGCGTACAAATGTAAAGAGTGGTGGTAGAGCTTTTGCAGAAGCATTCACGGCACAGACCATTGAAAACCAAAGCGAATTGTTTGGCGAATACCTCAAACCTTTGGCAAACTTTACGCAAAAGGGTGCGGCAAAGGCTATGGATAAGTGGGGCTTGAGTAAGACGAAAGATTTCCTTACAGGTATTAACAACAAGCAAATTATGAAAAGCTTTAACCGCTTCACAAAGAACACAGAGTGGAACGGTTTATTTGGTGAGGTTGGAGAAGAAATTGTTGGTAACTTTGAAAACGCATTCACTGTAGGCGATTTAAACCTTAATCTTGACATTAACGATGACAACAGCGTTTTCAGCAAGAAAGTAAACACCGATATTATTTTAGGTGTAGGCTTAGGTTGTGGCATCATCAGTGGCGCACGTGTGGGCAGCTACATTCGCAATAACCGCAAACTAAATACCGCTATCAACGACGCAGATACACACGCAGATATTATCTTCGGCACTGACCGTTGGCAACAGATAAAGAGCGAGATAGACAACGCTCCTGATGACAAGGCAGGAAATTTACTGCAATCTTACATAAACAACTCAAAACTCAACAACGAACAAAAACAAACCATCGTAGACTATACCGTTAATACGTATATTAAACGTGGCAATGATATTTCGCATCTCAAAAATGCTATAGAAGATAATATCTCTTCTGAACAGCAGGAAGTACAGTCTGCCTATGAAAACGGACAGAACGCACGTGATGCACAGATGAACGAAGTCAAAACCTCGCTCGACGAAGCAGAAAAGCACGCAGCAGAACTTTTAGGCGAGGACGAGTTAAACGCATTGGACGGTGTCGAAGATGTAGACGCTTTCAAAGAAAGCAACGCTTACAAGTCCTATTCAGAAGAACAGAGAGAAGCAGCTCTTAAATATATCATTGCACGCACCGCATACAATGGTATGATTAATCGTGTACAGGACGAAATAAAAGCAGCAGTCAATAAAACCAATGCAGAAATAGACAACCTCACCCACAAGGATAGCGGCACTATCATTCGTGCAACTCTCAAAAATGGAGACCAGGAAGTATATGTTGTTTCAGGAAACGTGGTAACGTCCCCCGATGGAAAGAGCATAGACACTGAAAAGTCCGACAACGATATTGTCGTTTACAATACGGAGAGTGGCAAAAAGGAAATGCTCAACATAAAAGACCTGCAAAGTGTAGATACTCCTATTGATGCAGCTACCTACAAGGCTAACAATGCAGCAGAAACAACGCAACAAATAGCAGAGACAGAAGCCGCAAAAATAGACGGCACTCGCAGTTTCCACTACAACGACACTGTAAAGGTGCAAGACAAAGAGGGCAACCTTATAGACGGCAGTGTACAAGATGTTACACCCGATGGCGTTATTGTTGTTTCAGACGCATATCCTGGTGGCAAAACCTACACTGCTGCCGAACTGACTGCTATGCAGCCACAACCGCAAACTGTTGCAGAAAACGCAACAGTTGAACAGCAGGCAGAGGAAGCTGTTGCTGATAACGAAAGTAACGAAGCACCAGCAGAAGAGAAAGGCGAGGCGAACTCTCCACAAAGTGAAGCAACACCACAAGAAGAGACAGCAGAGCCACAACAACAAGCAGTAGAGCCGCAGCAGCAAGTAATACCTACTGATGATAAAGGAAACTTATTGTATCACGAAGTTCCTGTAGAACGCACAATAGAAGATTTGTACGATGGTTCATTAGACGATACAGAGATTGCCGACTTTATTT
>QWCT01000410.1_pt1 | contig 29752 bp, 23 predicted proteins | sample 1972681 | NCBI WGS metagenome assembly QWCT01 (sample SAMN09866701, study PRJNA288562) | Human oral metagenome isolate pre3_saliva, whole genome shotgun sequencing... | isolation source: mouth | host: Homo sapiens | place: USA: California | reverse complement strand
TAGGGGGCTTGGATTTCAAAAAAGAATGCGGAATTACCTATATAAAGGCTATTCCGCAAGGATTTATATGTTATTTAAGTTTTACCGGACAGCAATAATTTGAAATTATGTAATGATTTTTCAAGGTTTTGTCTGCGAATTATCAACATACAAGAAGAAAGGGGGCTCTATGTTGGAAGGTGATAATAAGATAGGTAGTTTGATAATCTTGCCTATGTTTTTCTTTGATGTTTAACTTTGATTTCCAGTAAAACGATACGAAAAACATCCACATATTTAACGAAAAATCCTATTAATCCTCCTTCTCTCCCTCCTTTGAAGATTGGAATGAGGCTAAACGCTCTCCCCTTACAAATAACACAACTCCACTCAAAACCAGTGCTAATCCACCGAAAAGAAGTTCGTTTCCATTGAAGTGGAGAATGACATGGAGTGCGAACAGAAGCAGGCCTAAAATAATGTCTGCAATGCCTAAGTATTTGATATATCTTTTCATACAGAAGTGTAAATATACTATTTTATTGGCACAAAAGTACAAAAAATATTTGGTCAGTTGCATAAAAATTACTACTTTTGCACCGCATTATGCGAAAGCAGGTGTAATTTAATTCACAATTTTATATTTTTAAGTAGTATGAATCAATACGAAACCGTTTTCATTTTGACTCCCGTTTTGTCTGATGAACAGATGAAGGAAACGGTCGCTAAATTCAAGAAACTGCTCACCGACAATGGCGCTGAGATCTTGAACGAGGAGGCTTGGGGTTTGAAGAAGTTGGCTTACAACATTCAGAAGAAGTCATCTGGCTTCTACGCATTGTTAGAGTTCAACGCAGAACCAACAGTTATCGACACTCTCGAGACCGGCTTCCGTCGTGACGAGAAGGTTATTCGTTACATCACCGTTAAGCAGGACAAGTATTCTGCAGCTTTACAAAGAAGAAGAAGTATTGCCGTTTCAAGAAGAGCGGTATTAAGTACATCGATTATAAGGATGGCGAGTTCTTGAAGAAGTTCCTCAATGAGCAGGGAAAGATTCTTCCTCGTCGTATTACAGGTACTTCTCTGAAGTATCAGCGTCGTGTGGCACAGGCTGTAAAGCGTGCTCGCCAGATTGCGCTTCTTCCTTATGTAACCGATTTGATGAAGTAAAAAGGAGGTCAATAGATGGAGATTATATTGAAAGAAGATATTATCGGTCTTGGATACAAGAACGATATCGTTAATGTAAAGAACGGCTATGGCCGTAACTACCTTATCCCAACTGGTAAGGGTGTCATCGCTTCTCCTTCTGCTAAGAAGCAGTTGGCTGAGAACTTGAAGCAGCAGGCTTCTAAGCTTGCAGCACTCAAGGCTGAGGCAGAGAAGAAGGCAGCTCAGTTGGAGGGTGTAGAGCTTGTTATCGCAACTAAGGTGTCTGCTACTGGCGTAACTTACGGTTCAGTGAACGCAGCTACTGTTGTTGAGGAACTCGCTAAGCGTGGTATTGAAATCGATCGTAAGATTGTTACAATGCGCGACATGAAGAAGGTTGGTACTTCTGAGGCTACTGTACACTTCCATAAGGAGGTTGAGGTGAAGGTTCCTGTAACTGTTGTTGCCGAGAATCAGCCAGCACCTGCTGTTGAGGAAGCTCCTGCAGAGCAGCCAGCAGAGGCTCCTGTAGCAGCTGAGGAGGAGACTCCAGCAGCTGAGTAATCCTAATGGCATTTTGCACTGTAAAGCAATAATGTTAGATAATAATCCCTTTCACTTTCGGGTGGAGGGGATTTTTTAGTCATTATGAAACGAATTGTACTCACTGGCGGACCGTGCGCCGGAAAAACAACGGCCCTTGTCAAGATTATTGAACACTTCTCAAGTCTTGGTTATAAGGTGTTTATCATTCCTGAAGTACCAACGCTTTTCTCTCAAGCGGGTATGGATTATCTTACTAAAAATGCTGCTTTCTTCTATGAAGGAGAGAAGGCAACGTTGGAGATACAGCTTGCCTTGGAGGATAAGTTTACGCTTATGGCGAAGACAATGGACAAACCTACGATCATTGTTTGCGACCGTGGCACGATGGATATATCTGCTTATATGAAGCCGGAGATGTGGAAAGAGATCACAGCTGGGGTCGGAACAACATCTGAAAAACTCCGTGCTCGTTATGATGCAGTGCTCCATCTTGTTAGTGCAGCCGATGGTGCTGAGCAGTTCTATACCACAGCTAATAATGCTGAGCGTACAGAAGGGCTTGAGCTTGCACGTGAAATGGATAAGAAAGTCATTCAAGCTTGGTCGGAACATCCGCACTTGCGGGTTATTAATAACCACGAGAACTTCGACACTAAGATTAATCGTGTTCTGCAAGATATCTCTAATGTCTTAGAAATTCCACAACAGGTTGTTGAAGAACGAAAGTATATTGTTCGATTGACGGGTGTCATCCCTGATGCTATCGAGAGTGATATCACACAGACCTATCTCACGTCAGAGCCTTGTAGTGAGGTTCGCTTGCGTCGTCGAACACTGAATGGTGTGTCTATCAACGTACGTACAACAAAGAAGACGTTGCCTAACAATGAGCAAGTTGTTACTGAACGTCAGATTGATAATAACCTTTATGAATCATTGATGCGCCAAGCTGACCCTTATCGTCAGTCTATTCATAAGATACGTAAGACCTTTATTTGGCGTGGTCAGTTCTTTGAGCTTGATACTTATCTTGCTCCTTGTTCTCATCTTCAGATATTGGAAACAAAGGGAATAGCAGACCATGAAGATGTTAACTTCCCTCCTTTTATAGAAGTAGTGGAGGACATCACGGGTAAGACGGAGTATTATAACTATAACTTAGCATTAAAGAAATAAGACTATAAGTAGGTGGATATCAAAGGATATCTTACTTGACTTGGAACATAAAGCAAATGCCGTAACACTCATCAAGCGTTACGGCATTTATATGTTTGAGCTTTATTCGTATTCGTTACTTCTTCTTTGCAGCCTTATCAGCCTTCTCCCAGTATTTCTTACCAGCCTCTTTTAGTTTTGTTGTGAAGGCCATTGCGTCTGCAGCTGCTTGTGTTTCGTCAGCTTCTGAGGCGTATGCATGATGGAATCCCTTAACCTTGTTCCATTGACCACGTGTGAAATCAGGTACCTCAACAGGAAGGTTACCATTGTCCATAGAGATAGATCCTAATTCAGCTAAGCAGCACCACTCTGCTAAATCATAAACATCGATATCTAATGGAAGACCATTCTGCAGGCAATAAACTAATCGTGAGTCCATGATAAAGTCCATTCCACCATGTCCACCAACCTCTTTTGCTTGCTTTTCATACTTTGCAACGATAGGGCTCTCATACCTCTTTATCAACGCCTCTGTATCGGACTTTGAGAGATAAGAGTGTCCTGAGAGATTGTCTGAAGAAGGAGTAATACCAGAACTCTTCAATTCGTCGGCTGATAAAGCATATCCTTCGAAGGGATACTTATTAGCGAAACCCTTTGTACCAGTGAGCTGATACATACGATTATAAGGTTGTGGCGTCATTACATTATGGTGTATTTCGATGACTTTCCCGTTCTCTGTGCTGATAAGGGTAGTCGTTTGGTCACCGTTACGAAACTCATTACAAGGCTCGCCCGTCATCTTCTCCACTTGTTTCTTACCATTGACAGACTTGGTATCCATGGCTACCAAGGTCTTCATCTTGTCTCCTCTGTGAATATTCAACACTTGAGCAATAGGACCTAAGCCGTGAGTAGCATAGATGTCACCACGGAACTTCTGATTATAATCAAGTCGCCAGCCAAGTTTGTCTTGTGCATCTTTCTTCCAATAAGCATCCCAGAACTTGGATAACTCATGGCGATAAGCACCTTGAACATAAAGGACTTCACCAAAGACATTCTTCTGTGCCATGTTTAATGAGTTCAATTCGAAGAAATCATAACAGCAGTTCTCAAGCATCATACAGTGTAGACGCTTCTTCTCTGATAGGTTAATAAGCTCCCAAATCTCGTGGAGATTCATTGCTGCAGGCACTTCTACGGCAACATGTTTACCATTATTCATAGCCTCTTTGGCTACGAGGAAATGGTGTTTCCAGTCTGGTGCAATATATACAAGGTCGATGTCCTTACGCTTACACAAGGCCTTATATCCATCTTCACCAGAATAGATGTCGGCAGCTGGCATGCTTGCTTTGCGTAGATACTCCTGACATCTTTCTGCTCTGTCACGCTCGTAGTCGCATAACGCCATTACTTGTATGCCCGGAATATGAGTCCAACGTTCTACAGCGTCGTGCCCACGCATTCCTAAACCTACGAATGCTACGCGTACAACCTTCATCTTAGGTGTAGCCAAGTTGAGCGCACTCTCCTGTCCTGCAGGACGTTCTGGTACTTCTGTTACAGCTTTTCCATTGACGACTTTGTATGGCCAATTGAATTGAGCCGATACCGTTGAGGGTAAGAGTAAGCTGCCAAGAATGAACGCTGCAGCTAATGTTCTTTTAATACTCATGTTGTTTTTAGTTATTTATTTATTGGTATATTCGAATTCAATTCTCGAATGATTCGGTAGGCAAAGTTACTAAAAAATATTTGAACAAAGGAGGTTAAGCGTTCTAATTTTCCCTTTTCAATGGTGGTGAAAACCAATGATTCAAACAGTTTGGTTGGTTAATAATCACATTGACAAGCTACGATAATGATTTATAAGTTCGTGAAAGAAATTATTTTTCTTCATGAAAATAAATATTTCTTATCGTGAAGATAAATATTTCTGTTCATGAAAATAATTTGAAGATGAGTGTTCTCTGTCCTTCAATTCGGGCAGATTTAGAAGCTTAATAGCCAAGTACACTACCTTATTAAGCGTCTAATTGGACCCTGCAAAACGATGAGAGATAACCCACAATACGATGAAAGAGATGTCATTAAACAATGAAAGGGAAGTTATTGAACGATGAAAGAGATGTTGATAAACAATAAAAGGGACCCCTATCGACATAGAAGTCCCTTATTGTAATGTCTTTATTCAACCTTTATCCTTCACGTCTCATCTGTTCAATCAGTTCTTTCTGACGGTCTGTGAGATGGTCTGGAAGTTTCACGTTGTAGGTGATGATAAGGTCGCCGAAGGTGCCATCGCCACGGTCGTAACCCTTGCCACGCAGACGCACCTTGGTTCCGCCTTGTGTAAGAGGCTTTACCTTCAGTTTTAGTTTCTGCCCTCCTGACAATTGGATGATAACCTCACCACCTAATAAAGCGGTGTAAAGGTCGATACCAACAGTAGCCTCCATTTGTCCTGTAGGACGTTGGCTTTGTGCTCTACCAGTGTTGAAACCAGATGAGCGACGGCGTCCTCCGCCTCCGAAGAGGTCTTGGAAGAAGCTACTAAAGCCACCGCCTCCATTTCCAAAGCTACTGAAATCGAATCCACCAAACGGGTTTCCTCCACCTTGAGCACCTTGTGCACCACCGAATCCACCAGCATTCTCGTAGGCTTCAGCATTACGCCATTGTTCGCCATACTTGTCATACTTCGCTCGCTTATCAGGGTCGCCAATAACCTCAAAAGCCTCACTCAAAGCCTGAAATTTAGCCTTAGCCTTAGGGTCATTAGGGTGTAAGTCTGGATGAAACTGTTTTGCTCTCTTTCTATATGCTGCTCGAACATCCTTTTGTGGGATGTTTCGATCAACGCCAAGTATCTTATAATAATCTATAAATGCCATAATATATCCTCCTAAATAATGTCTAATTACTTTATTGTATATAAGGCAAAAAGTATGCCATTAGTCCATTCTGTCACGGTAATCTTCGTAAGTATAATTGCGCAGAACCTCCAGTTCGTTGTCTGTATGGAGTAAAGCAATGGCAGGATGACTAATACCATTAAACATCGTTGTCTTGACTGTTGTATAATGAAGCATATCTTCAAAGATGATGTTCTCGCCTACCTGCAGTGCATGGTCAAAGGTCCATGACCCCATCCAGTCTCCACTTAGACAGCTATTAGCCCCCAGTCGGTAGGTTGTTTCACCCTTTGCTGTACCATCCTCATCAGTAAGTTTAGCATTGCGGACGGCTGGGTGATATGGCATCTCAAGACAATCGGGCATGTGACAAGAGAAGCTAACGTTAAGGATAGCGGTTTTGATATTGTTATCTTCGACTATATCGACTACTTGTGCAACCAGTGGACCAGTCTGCCAAGCAAAGGCACTACCAGGCTCGAGGATGACTTTAATCCATGGGTATCGTTTTCTAAAGCCTTTCAGAAGATGTATTAGTAGTTTGACATCATAGTCTTTGCGGGTCATAAGGTGTCCACCACCAAAGTTAATCCACTTAATTTGTGGGAACCAGTTGGCGAATTTCTCCTCAATATGAGCCAATGTACGTTCGAAGACATCGCTACCACTCTCACAATGACAGTGAACATGGAGCCCATCTACGTCCTCTGGGAGTGTTTCCGGGAGTTTGTCGGATGATATACCAAACCGAGTACCTGGTGCGCAAGGGTTATAAATCAACGTCTCAACCTCAGAGTATTCTGGATTAACACGTAAACCAAAACTCAGTTTACTGTTTACCATCTTCGCACGAACGTGATAACGCTCGTATTGAGTGATTGAGTTGAAGACAAGGTGCGATGAACAACGAGCGATATCGTCTATTTCATAGTCGGTATAGCCCGGAGAGAAGGTATGTGTAGGTGCTCCAAACTCTTCAAAACCTAATCGAGCTTCAAAGAGAGAAGAGGCCGTTGTAGCCTTGATATACTCACGAAAGATAGGGAACGTACGCCATAGTGCGTATGCCTTAAAAGCAAGAATAATCTCAACATCAGCCTCTTTAGCCACGTGAGCGATAGTTTCTAAGTTCTTTCTAAGTCTCGCCTCCTCCAGTACATACATCGGGCGGGAGAGTTCAGCGTATGTTAATGGATTTATTTTCATGCTGCAAATATAAGGAAAAATTTGCAGTTATGGGAAATAATCTCTACCTTTGCAATACAAAACAGAGTAAAAGCATGAAACTGGTCATCATGACTAAGTCCACGTTCTTTGTGGAAGAAGATAAGATTATAAGTTTGCTTTTCGAGGAAGGACTTGATAGTCTTCATATCTCGAAGGCAGATAATTCCTCACTTTATTGGGAACGTCTTCTTTCTCTTTTGCCTTCTGAATATCATAGAAAAGTCACAGTTCACCAGCATTTTGACATGAAGAATGAGTTTTCTTTAGGTGGTATCCATCTTGATGACTCATCTGTTGCTGTGCCACGGGGGTATCGTGGTACTTTAAGTAGGACTTGTGATGACGTGATGCAACTGAAGGCTATAACAAAGCAGTCTGACTACGTCTTTCTGAAGAACATCCATCAACCTCGTGAGCAATCGTCACATGACGAGCATGTTCTTTCCGACCTTGAGTTAGACGAGGCATATAGACAGGGCCTATTGGGGCGACGTGTCTATGCAATGGGAGGTGTGACGATAGACGATTTGCCCATTTTACGTGAGCTTGACTTTGGTGGCGTGGTGATAAGGAACGACCTTTGGGACAAGTTCTGTATCCATAATGAACAGGACTTCAAGCCCATCATAGATTATTTCCGTAAACTACGTGCCCTCTGTTAGTGGTTACAAGACTTATAAGAGATTTCTACGTTATCAATATAAACAACTAAAAGAAATGAGTGAAAATAACTCTTTTTTGGTATTCTCAGGTACAAAGACGAGATACCTTGCTGAGAAGATCTGCGCCAGCCTTGGCTGTCCGCTTGGCAACTTGGTGATGACCCGTTTCTCAGACGGGGAATTTGTCGTTTCCTACGAGCAGAGTATTCGCGGTAAGGATGTGTTCCTTGTGCAAAGTACTTTCCCTAACTCCGACAACCTCATGGAGCTTCTTTTGATGATAGATGCGGCAAAGCGTGCTTCTGCTCGTCATATCATCGCTGTCATGCCTTACTTTGGTTGGGCACGTCAGGACCGTAAGGACAAGCCACGTGTCAGTATTGGTGCAAAGTTAGTAGCTGACTTGTTGAGTGTTGCTGGTATCGATCGTCTGATTACGATGGACTTACATGCAGATCAGATTCAGGGCTTCTTCAATGTTCCTGTCGACCACCTCTATGCCAGTGGTGTGCTGCTTCCTTATGTTCAGGGCCTTCATTTGAAGGATCTTGTTATCGCAAGTCCTGACGTAGGTGGCTCAAAGCGTGCTAACACATACGCTAAGTATCTTGGTTGTCCGCTCGTTCTCTGTAATAAGACACGTGCACGTGCTAATATCGTAGACACAATTCAGATTATTGGTGATGTGAAAGACAAGAATGTCATCATTGTTGATGACATGGTTGATACGGCCGGTACGATTACTAAGGCTGCTGATGTTATGAAGGAGGCTGGTGCAAAGAGTGTTCGTGCCATTGCTTCTCATTGTGTGATGAGTGGTCCTGCTACTGAGCGTGTAGAGGCTTCTTCTTTGGAGGAGATGGTCTTTACAGATTCTATCCCATACACTGCTCGTTGCTCAAAGGTTAAGCAGATCTCTGTAGCCGACATGTTTGCTGAGACAATTCAGCGTGTGTTGAACAATGAGAGTATCTCAAGTCAGTACCTTATATAATAAGGTGTAGGGTAGGACATAATCCTTTCTTTAAAGGATATATTATAGATGTTGGAATACACCGAGCGTGTGTTCCAACATTTTTTATGCTCGTCTATATGCTATTGTAAGTATCTATAGATTTGCCTTTATCGTCGACAATCGATCAACTAACATTTTCTTTATTCACAGGACACAGTTTTATGTTTTAATCTTGATATATATCAAAAAACGCAGAGAACGATGAATAAAAACCTAAAAAAGTTTTGTTGTGTACGCAAACAGTCGTACCTTTGCATCGTCAAAAGACAAATAATAGATTGTTTAGGTTAGTAGTAATAGATTTAGGTTTTTAGTTATTATTTAAGGTAGAACAAAGGTGATTGTTCAGGTTTCAACTAAATAGGTTTAGTTAAAGGTAATAATAAAGATTGATTAAAGGATAATTATGATGCGAGATGATTGGTGAACGCCGTGAGGCGCGAACCAAAAATCAAGCTCAAACATTCCACTGAAAGGTGGATGCTAAAGGGCACAGCAAATTAATGCTGTGCCCTTTAGTTCTATATATACATTCGTATGTTACGAAATATGCAATCTATGACAATACTGATAATTATTTCTTTGGGGGTCGATAGTACTGTGGTAGACCGAAGAGAGTAGGGGAGTTTGCAATAATGACAAGTATTTTCTTTGCTTATCATATACATGTATAGCATTTCTCTACATACGCTTGTTATTTTGTTTATGATGTCTTATAGTCCAATTCGCTCTGTTTTGAGATCTATAATCATCCCCTTTTATCTTGAGAAGGATACTTTCAAAAAGTAGAAGAGAAATGGCTTCTAATGAAAGTCAAACTCTTGCTATTTATACGAAAATAGTTTTATTTTCTTTTGCTGTCATATTTAACATTTCATGTAACTCTACTGTAAGCTAAAGAGTTAGGTTGTGATTTTGCATGACAGTAATGACAGCAAATTTATTTTTCGGTATTTATGCTTTCTTGTCGACATACAGAAACAGCGTGTGTAGAGACTATCAAATAGCATGAAAAATTCAAGAGGCAACAACGAAAGAAAGTTGAATGTTATAGCTAAGATTAGTTATACCAGTTGTCAAGGTGGTTGAGCCATGATTATGGGGTGATAGAACAACGATTCTAACGTTCGCACAATGAATGCAGGCTGTTGTCTTATCTTTCTCTGAGTACCATCATAGTGAGTTAGAATTTGAGGAAAGGAGGAATAATAGCTTAGCAAAGTTAGTCGCAAAGATATTATTGTAAATTGTTTTCAAGTGTCTCGATTTTAAGACTTGCCCTTCAAGCATCAAGAAGACGCTCTTCTACTTCCAAGAACATGCCCTTCTTGCATGTTGAAGACGCCCTTCTTAGGCCAAGAGAGGCCTCTTCTTCTATATAGCCTATAACTTTCTGGTTTCTTGAAGATTACGAGCTTAATGATTACGCATATACATCTATTTTACAGACAAGTTATTCTTTGTGTTTTGTCATGATATTTCGCAATGATGTAAACTGCTTAGATGATACAAAACTACGTCCCCTACGCATATTCATGTGTGCGAATATAGCGATTATAAAGTTCAAAACAGATGGAACTACAAATTGAGCAAATGGCATGAAGATAGATTGTAAATAAAGCAGCAGACAGTTTTGTGTGTGCCTATCTCGTACGCTGAAGAGGGATAAGTAACCACTTTCGTATGGACTATCTCGGCGTTCAAATCCCTTTTTATTCGGGGAAAAGATAGGGGGCAGGTTTGTCATCAAAAACAGAGGACGAGCGTTAGAAAGACGATAAGGTATGTTCTCCTTCACTACTCATTTTGCGAAGCATCTTAATTCATCTTTCAGAAGAACATTAAAAAAGCTTCATAAATTTGTTGTTTTCACTTGAAATCGGTATCTTTGCATATAGGTTATTTTAATTATAACAATCTAAAATCGCACAACGTGAGACATAATTATATCGTCATATTATTTCTATTCATATCTACTTGCCTCTATGCTCAGGATATAGAGACTGGTTCGTGTACGACAAAGGACGGTGGACAGTATCATGGACAGATGTTTCGTGGAAAGCCAAATGGTAAAGGTAAGACCACATACAAGAAAGGTGATGTCTATGAAGGAGAGTATATGAAAGGCATGCGACATGGAGAAGGGACCTATACCTTCGCTGATGGAGAGAAATATAAGGGTCAGTGGTTCCAAGACCAACAGCATGGACAGGGCGTTTACTACTTTGCTAACGGCAATCGTTACGATGGTCTGTGGTATAAAGACTATCAGCAAGGACAGGGCACAATGTATTACTACAATGGTGACAAGTATGTTGGCAATTGGGAACATGATAAGCGTAGCGGGCAAGGAAAGTATATCTTTGCGAATGGAGCCTACTATGAAGGGACTTGGAAAGACGATATGAAAAACGGATACGGCAGTTTCAGATGGCCTGACCACTCTTCTTTTACTGGTAACTGGGTGAATAATCTCAAGGAGGGAAAAGGACTTTACATCTATGCCGATGGTGATGAATATAACGGTGATTGGAAGAATGACTTGCAGAATGGTAAAGGCATCTATAAATTCAAGGATGGTGAGAGCTATGATGGAGAGTATTTAGATGGCGAGCGGACTGGTCAAGGAATCTTTCGATATAAGAATGGTGACCAGTATTCTGGCCATTTCTTAAAAGGACAGAAGTCGGGTTATGGTACGATGTCATGGCGAAATGGTGACATCTATACTGGCTACTGGGAGAGAGATATGCAGAACGGACAAGGCAAACTGACCAAGAAGAATAAGGATGTCTATGAAGGGCAGTTCCGCAACGGACTGTTAGAAGGACTTATCATCATCCACTATGCTGATGGAAGTAAGTTCCGTGGAAGCTACCATAATGGTAAGCGTAATGGCACAGCGGTTGAGGAGTCTGCCTCAGGCGTGCGCTTTGAAGGTAACTATCGAGATGACTGTCGTGATGGAAAGTTCATTGAACGTGATAAAAACGGGAATGTTACAGCAAGCGGTTATTACGAGAATGGAAAGCGATATACTAATTAGTCTTTACACAATATAACAACAACATAAAGCTATTCTACTATGGTAACAAAGAAAACCAGCACTAAGAAGGCTTCAGAGAAGAAGACTTCTGCCAGAATAACAAAGGCGAAGGAACCAGCACATATCGGACTTGTGAAGAACGATTCTTATCTGGCTCCATACGAGGATGCTATCCGTGGACGCCACGAACATGCCCTCTGGAAAATGAATCAGCTCACACAGGATGGTAAGCTATCGCTTTCTGATTTCGCAAATGGCTACAATTATTACGGACTACACCGTACAAAGGATGGTTGGGTGTTCCGTGAATGGGCGCCAAATGCGACCGAAATCTTCCTCATTGGCGATTTTAATGATTGGAAGGAGCAAGAGGCCTACCAGTGTCAACGATTAGAAGGAACAGGAAACTGGGAACTTATACTCCCTGAAGACGCCTTACAACACGGTCAGTACTATAAGATGCGAGTTCATTGGCAAGGAGGTGAGGGCGAGCGTATCCCTGCTTGGGCACAACGAGTTGTTCAAGACGATGCGACGAAAATCTTCTCTGCACAGGTATGGGCGCCTAAGAAGCCATTTGTTTGGAAGAAGAAGACCTTCAAACCACAGACTTCTCCACTCTTGATCTATGAGTGCCACATCGGAATGGCACAGGATGAAGAGAAGGTAGGGACCTATAATGAGTTTCGTGAGAAGGTGTTGCCACGTATTATTAAGGATGGTTACAATGCTATTCAGATTATGGCAATACAGGAGCATCCCTACTATGGCAGCTTTGGTTACCATGTTAGCTCTTTCTTTGCAGCCAGTTCACGCTTCGGAACTCCCGAGGACTTGAAGGCACTTATCGATGAGGCGCATAAGAATGGGGTTGCTGTTATCATGGACATCGTACACTCTCATGCCGTTAAGAACGAGGTGGAAGGATTAGGTAACTTAGCCGGTGACCCTAATCAATACTTCTATCCAGGTGAACGTCATGAGCATCCAGCATGGGACTCCCTATGCTTTGACTATGGTAAAGACGAGGTTCTACACTTCCTTTTGTCTAACTGCAAGTATTGGATGGAGGAATATCACTTTGATGGTTTCCGCTTTGATGGTGTCACGTCAATGCTTTATTATAGTCATGGCTTAGGTGAGGCTTTCTGCAACTATGCCGACTACTTTAACGGTCATCAGGATGATAATGCTATTTGTTATCTGACCTTAGCCAACTGTCTCATCCATGAAGTCAATAAGAATGCAGTAACTATAGCGGAGGAGGTATCTGGTATGCCGGGTCTTGCCGCTAAGTTCAAAGATGGCGGATATGGCTTTGACTATCGTATGGCCATGAATATTCCAGACTATTGGATAAAGACTATTAAGGAGTTGCCTGACGAGTCTTGGAAGCCATCTTCTATCTTCTGGGAGATAAAAAATCGTCGTTCTGATGAAAAGACTATCTCTTATTGCGAGTCACACGACCAAGCCTTAGTAGGCGATAAGACTATCATCTTCCGTTTGGTAGACGCTGATATGTATTGGCATTTCCGTAAGGGAGACGAGACAGAGATGGTTCATCGTGGTATAGCATTGCATAAGATGATACGCCTTGCGACGTTAGCTGCGATCAATGGTGGCTATCTGAACTTTATGGGAAATGAGTTTGGACACCCAGAGTGGATAGACTTCCCACGTGAAGGAAACGGATGGAGCTATAAGTATGCACGCCGACAATGGAACTTAGTAGACAATAAAGAGCTGTGTTATCACTTCCTTGGCGACTTCGATCAAAGGATGTTAGAGGTGGTGAAGAGCGAGAAGAAATTCAACGAGACGCCAGTTCAAGAGATATGGCACGATGATGGCGACCAGATCTTAGCCTTTAGTAGAGGCGAGCTAATCTTTGTCTTCAATTTCTCTCCTACTCGTTCCTTCTATGATTATGGTTTCTTGGTACCTGAGGGGGCTTATAATGTGGTCTTAAACACCGATGCCAAGGAGTATGGTGGCAATGGTTTTGCTGATGATACAGTTGAGCATTTCACGAATGCCGACCCTCTTTATGAGAAAGATCACAAAGGTTGGCTTAAACTCTACATACCAGCACGCAGCGCTGTGGTGTTGAGAAAGAAGTAAATTGCGCATGATGGAGAGTAAGTTTATGCGTGCTATCTGCACGATACTATTTTGTTCATTCACCTTCTGCTTCCTGTTCTTCTATCAAGCAGACGTGATGACAGTAGTACAACATTTGGCTTCTGGGAGACAGACCTTCTATAATCCATTGTTAGGAGCAGTGCTGATAACAGCTACGTTGAAGCTTCTTCAGGTAGGAGTTAGCTCTTTGGCTAAGTTAGGCAAGCGTGGCTTCGCCTTGACTTACTTTCCATCTTTTCTTATACTAACGATTATCTCCGACTTACGTCCTACGGTTGATGGTGTTACATTTGGTAACTGGCTGTGGGCAACACCGTTATTGATTATCGTTTATGTCTTTGTTTTGATTTCTGTAAAGCGTTTTGAACCTTACGAACCAGAACAGCGTAGCTTCGGACCCTTCTCAGAGATGATATGGATTAGCCTTCTTCTATTCCTTTTCTACTTCTTGTTTACAGGACTTCTTAGCAATAATGATAGGTATTTCCATCTGCGGGCTAAGGTGGAGGCTTTGATAGATAAGCTGGATTATGCAGGTGCTTTAAATGTTGTACGTACCATGCCTCATACCGACTCGGTCACTTCCATGCTAACTGTCTATGCTGTTGCACGAAGAGGACAGCTGGCTGATAGTCTCTTCTATTACCCTCTTGAGGGTGGTGCACGCACTTTACGTCCAGGGAAGGTTCATTCGTGGTTGCAGCCTGATAGCGTCCTTTACAAGGTGACCCGTAACTCTGCTAACTATCAGTTGACAGGCTTCTTGTTGGATCGTAACCTATCTGAATTTGCCCGCTACCTACCGGAGTATTACCCAGCCGACAGTCTTCGTCCTCGTTATTATAAGGAGGCTATGAAAATATTGCTGCTCAAGAAGCAAGGACTAAGACTTGTTCCGCCTTATAAGAAAGGAAGTTATGCAAGTTACTATTATGCAAAGTAGCTTTCTTTTGCAGCTTTAATTAGAGTTGATACCTCGTTTTCTTTCGTGGTATCGGTGCTGATGTCTTAACTCCTTTCACTCCCCCTTCACTCCTTAACTCCTCATCCCTTTGTCAATTATTTTCGCCCCTCTTGAAGATAGTACATGCTCTTCATGGGTTAAGAAGAGGCCCTTCAACGTTCAAGAAGATGCCCTTCTTGGGTGTTAAAGACGCCCTTCTTGAAGCAAGAAAGGCATCTTCTTTGATGCTGTATGTAACCTATTGATTTCTTGAAAGTTATGAATTTACTTTTGAGAAACATTATACTCCGATATTGAGGGTGTTTAACTCTTGTTGATGTAATGATTTTTCGTATTCTTGCTGGCTCCCTCTAAGAGTAGACCGACTGCTGAGGTGTTTCCATAAAATATGCTGATAGAGGTAGAGGGGAGTTTCCTTTCTCATAGAGCGTCGGACGTTTTTACACTTAGGTAGAACTCAAAGTGTGGTGGACACGGCCTTCTCTTGGCACGAATGGGATAGAGGGTAAGCATGAGGAGCCCCCTATAAGAGAGATTAGCAATTGACGTTAAGACAATAAGGAATGCTCGACATATCGCTCAAAAAGACGGATGAATATAAATATTAAGTAGTGTTTTTGCGTAAATCTCTGCTCTCTGTGACTAATTTTATGCATATATTCTACTTTAAAAGTTTATTGACTAAATGTACTTTATGCTATACTGAACGTGTATATATGTCTATCAATGGAGAAATAGAGGCCTTTGACGGTTCATTAAGTTGGCTTTTTTTCTTTTATTTTACTTTCCTTTTATTTATTTTTTATTTATCTTTGCATCGATAAATACTATTTACCATGTTGAAAACAAGGTCGTTTTTGGCTGCTGTCCTCTTGTAATAGAGAGGGAGAGGACCAACTTTAACCTTAAAAAATATAATACAAATCTTTACCAACTATGGCCAAGAAACTCATCTTTTCATGTCTGATGCTACTGTTCCCAATATCCATTCTGGCACAGAAGTCTGTTCTCTTTGATTTCTCGAAGAATTCTAAAGATAAAGAAATTCCCTTTAGAATTGAGAAGGAAGGGATTGTGTTGGAGTTTAGTACACGTTCAAAGAATTTATACTCACCAAAGTGTTCTGTTATAGATGGCTTTTCTTGTGTAAGACTTGTTAGTGATAGTCTATTAACAATAAAAGGAGTTAGTTGTGATATAACGTCAGTTATTTTTTCTATTGTAGATGATAGAAAGCGTCTTAGTGTCTATGATGATGAAAATAAAATGCCTATTTCTAAGGAAAAAAAGGGTCGAAAGGAATTTTATCGACAGGAATGGGAAGGTAATAAACAAAGTATTTCCTTTACTCCTACGACCAGTAAAGGTAGTTGCATTACGTCTATAAAAGTCACTTATGAGCCAGTTAAACCTATAGAACCTACTGAGAACACGGTCTCTATCTACGTTTCTGCAGTCAAGCGAGCTACTTTTTATTATGGTGAGAAGTCGTTTGTTATTCCTAAAGGAGTCATAGCACGAACGTATAAGATTGTTGATAACGTTCTTTCAGTGAGTAAGACGTATCAAGAGAATGATGTCCTTCCGAGTGGTACGGCTGTCGTTTTAGAAGGCGAGGAGGGTAATTACCTTTTTAGTGAAACGACTAAAGAAGGCGAAGGAGATGCTTTAAATGCCTTACGAGGCTCTGATGTGGATAGAGAAACGGATGGAGGCACATTGTATTATGTCTTTGCTAAGGGCAGTAATGGCGTAGGCTTTTATTGGAATAAGCCTGATGGCAAGGCTTTCCAGACGAAGGCTCATAAAGCTTACCTCGTCTACACGCCAACAGTAGCTACACAAGCAAAGTCTAATTTCACCTTTGATATACCTTTAGGAATCAATTCCACCATGGTAAATGATGATGTTCATCAGTGCTGTCCAATCTATAATATTGCAGGGCAACAGGTTAGTAAGGACTATAAAGGTATTATAATCGTTGGTGGAAAGAAATACTTAAATCGATAAACGACTTTGTTATATACTCCTTTTGACAACTTAAAGCAATCGAATATGAAAACATATAGTAAGCCCTTAATAACAGTATATTATGTATCCTTACGCTCTTTCTTTTTAGGAAGTTCGCAAACAAGAGCGGGGAGTACTACATTGAGAGGTGAACAAGGTGAAGTGCATAATCAATATGAAGGAGAGCAGAACCAATTGGCAAAGGGCTCTTCCTTCTCAGACTTAGGATTAGATGATTCCTTCACAGCGTGGGATGATTAATACAGAACGACCATAACTTAACTTAAAAAATAACTAATATGAAAAAACAAGTAGCATGGATTTGGCTTTTAGTATGTATATTAGCATTAGCCGCATGTGAGAAACCAGTGTTAGACAATGTCGATGAGGGGACAAAGTCACATAACTCAAAGAACAAGCTAACCAGAGTTGTGCGTATTCATCCTAAGGAGTTGCATATCGAAACATTTGAGGATGCGATGGGCGCAAAGCCTCAACCGTTTAGTAGAGGTGTCACTGGTGAAGCGAAGAAGAAGTTTTATGCTGTCAATGTGTACGAGAAGAAGCCCAATGAAGAGACGTATTCTATGTATGCCTACGGACTGTTTACCAATGCTTCAAAGATTGCTTTGAAGATGAATGTAGAGAACCTTTACAAGGTAGAGTGCCTTATTGTAGAGGAAGGAGATGATAGAATATTCTTGAAGGATGGCGAGTATCTTGCTCCTTTCTTGCATGGAACGGATAAGGGAACACGGTTAACAAATAGCTTTGTGTTCTCTAAGGAGGAGAATCTTAATGGTCTGACAAAAGGTGAAACAACTATTGCCGACGGTCGAACGATACATTATCCACGTATTACGAAGCTGTATGCTACAATCGACTCCTTTAGTCCTAAGGCAACAAAAGACCTGACACTCGATATGAAACGGTCGGTGTTTGGTTTGCATTTTAAGGTGACACCGCCCGATGAAGGTAAACTTGTAGTCAACTATGTAGGCTGGGGTATTCCTCTGACAAAGGACAGTCCGATGTATGACAATAGGGCTGTTTATTCCTTCTATGACGTGGTGAATGGGACTAAAGATGGTTATCAAACGACAATAGACCTTCGTGTTTCATGGACAAAGGACGATGGGACGGTAGAGAAAGAGCAGAAGCAGCTCACTATCAAACGTAATGTTATGTCGGTAATAGATATAAGTGTGGAAGGAAAGAAGCCTCAAGGCTTCACGTTCCATGAGGAGTCTGGCGACATGGAGACCGAGAATACGGTTTGGAAACTGGTGTTATAAGGCTGGCTATTAAATAATGAGAAAGGGACATACAACGCCGTATGCCCCTCTTCTTGTTGGTATATAAACAACCTAATGTTATATGTTAGCAATGCTCATGATATTGGCAAACACGCCAGCAGCAGTCACTGACGCACCAGCACCATAGCCCTGAATCTGCATAGGATACTCCTTGTATCGGTCGGTTGTTAGTAGAACAATGTTGTTAGAACCCTCAAGGTTATAGAAAGGATGGTTCGAATCGACCTCTTTCAGAGCCACATTAGTCTTGCCATGTTCCATTGTTGCGACGAAACGCCAGCGTTTACCTTCCTCAGCAAGTTTCTCTCGACGCTGCTCGAAGTTGGCATCAAGCTCAGGAAGACGCTTCCAAAAGTCTTCTACAGAACCTTGGAAATAATCATTAGGAACGAAGAGGTGCTTCTCAACATCCTCCTGTTCTACCTTGTAGCCAGCCTCACGTGTAAGGATAACTAACTTGCGAACGACATCCTTCCCACTAAGGTCAATACGTGGGTCAGGCTCACTATAGCCCTGCTCTTTGGCTCGTTTAACGGTCTCAGAGAAGGGAGTCTCGGCTCCAATCTCATTGAAGATAAAGTTAAGCGTACCAGACAGTACGGCCTCAATTTTAAGTATCTTATCCCCCGAATTACGTAGGTCATTGATCGTACCAATGATAGGCAGGCCAGCACCTACGTTCGTTTCAAAGCGGAACTTGACGCCACGTTGTATGGCAGTCTGCTTTAAGTGATAGTAATCCTCGTACTTTCCAGATGCTGCAATCTTGTTGGCTGCTATGACAGAGATATTATTCTCCAATAAAGACTGGTAGAGTGCAGCCACGTCTTGGGAGGCAGTACAATCCACAAATACCGAGTTGAAGATATTCATCTGTAGTATTATGTCACGCAAATGTTCTGGGTTTGACGGCTCACTCGCCTTGAGTTCTTCTCGATAATTGTCTAAGTTTAATCCGTCACGATTGAAGATTGCATTCTTGGAGGAGGCGATGCCCACCACCTTTAGCTTCAGGTTAGAGTTTTGCTTTAACTCTTCATACTGACTCTTAATCTGTTCGATGAGCATACCACCTACTGTTCCAACACCGCATATAAAGAGGTTAAGCACCTTATACTCCGACAAGAAAAGTGAATCATGAAGTACATTCAGTGCTTTTCTTAGGTCAGATCCCTTCACAACGAAGGAGATGTTCATCTCTGACGCACCTTGTGCAATAGCGATAATACTGATACCTGAACGTCCAAGAACCTCAAATAGCTTACCACTGATGCCTGGTGTTCGCCGCATGTTCTCGCCTACGATGGCCACAGTGGCAAGTCCACTCTCAGCATGCATAGGGAACATACGACCATCTTCTATCTCAAGTCGGAATTCATCATTGAGTACTCTCACAGCATTGTCAGCATCTTCATCTTTCACACCGATAGAGGTGTTGTTCTCTGAAGCAGCCTGTGACACAAGGAAGACACTGATACCATTGTTGGCAAGAGAACTAAAGATACGTCGGTTGACACCAACGACACCCACCATAGAAAGGCCCGTTACGGTGATGACCGTCGTACCTTTGATAGATGACAAACCCTTGATAGGCTTTTGATTGTTCTCAACGTGAGATTTAATAATCGTACCTTTCCCGTCAGGATTAAAAGTGTTTTTCACCTTAATCGGTATGTTCTTCACACAGACAGGGTATATCGTTGGAGGATAGATAACCTTTGCACCAAAGTTACAAAGCTCCATTGCCTCTGCGTATGACAGTTCATTGATGGTATAAGCACTCTTGATGACACGTGGGTCGGCCGTCATAAAGCCGTCAACATCCGTCCATATCTCCAACACCTCAGCATTGAGAGAGGCAGCGAGGATTGACGCTGTATAGTCACTTCCACCACGTCCAAGATTGGTGATATCGCCAGAGTCGCGGTCTTGTGCTATGAAACCAGGTACAAGAGAGATACGAGGAAGGTCAGAGAAAGTATCTAAGACAAGTTTGTTGGTTAGCTCTGAATCGAGATTTCTCTTGCCCTGCTTCTCTTCTGTCTTTATGAACTTGCGTGAGTCAAACCACTTCGCACCACGGATGAGCGTTGCTACTATCCTCGAACTAAGGCGTTCGCCATAGCTAACAATAGTATCCTCAGTCTTATGACTAAGGTCGTGGATTAAGAAAACACCATAATAGATAGACTGTAGTTGTTCAAAGAGACTATCCACGTTGTTGAATAGACTCTCACGGTCATGAGGGTTGGTAATAATCGCATCAATCATCTTGTGATGTCGTGCAACAATAGAATCGAACTCACTTCTCCAGCTTTCATCCCCCTTCAAGGCAAGCTGAGAGGTAGCAATAAGCTGATCTGTTATACCCCCTAAGGCACTTACAACCACAATAATCGGTTGATGTTTAGCCTCTTTCTCGACAATCTTTTGCAGGCTTAGAATACTCGCAACAGAACCTACGGACGTTCCACCAAACTTTAATACTTTCATTTCTGATATTCTATTTGTTATTATTTAGCATCCCCTTAACAATGGGGGAGGTGCGAAACTTAGCCACAAAAATAATAAGAAATATTGCAATAGCCAACGAATATCTCGATATATTTGATTAAATTTGCGTCAAAAAGAAGAAGTAATACTATATATGACAGAGGAATATCAGCTACGTGTTTTGCCCCAGATTGCCTATAGTGAAAATAATTTGAAAGGCTATCTTGCTAAGGAGAAGGGACTGGACGAGCGTACCATTTATCGTGTTCGGGTGTTGAAGCGTTCTATTGATGCGCGTCATCGTGACATCTATGTAAATCTGAAAGTGCGTGTCTATATCAACGAGTTTCCGCAAGACGACCCCTATATAAAGACTGAATACCAAGACGTAAGTAGCCGTCCTTCGGTCATTGTGGTAGGTGCAGGCCCAGCTGGTCTGTTCTCTTCTCTGAAACTGATAGAATTAGGCTTGCGTCCAATCGTCCTCGAACGAGGAAAGAATGTGCGTGATCGTAAGTTAGATATGGCCCTGATTTCAAAGACGCAAGAGGTTGACCCTGAGTCGAATTACTGCTTTGGTGAAGGTGGAGCAGGAGCCTATTCGGATGGAAAACTCTATACAAGAAGTAAGAAGCGTGGCCCTGTCGACAAGATTCTAAACGTCTTTTGTCAGCATGGCGCATCCCCCGCTATCCTCGCAGATGCCCACCCACATATCGGTACAGACAAGCTTCCACGGGTGATAGAGAACATGCGTAACACCATACTCGACTGTGGAGGGGAGGTTCACTTCCAAACTAAGATGACCTCATTGATACTTGATGGCGATAAAGTCGTCGGTGTTGAGGCCGTTGACAATGGTGGAATGGTCAGCGTGAAACGTGAGTTTCATGGTCCGGTAATTCTTGCCACGGGTCATTCTGCACGTGATGTCTATCGCTATCTTGCTGATGCTGGCATTGAGATGGAGGCCAAGGGCATTGCTGTTGGTGTACGATTAGAGCACCCTTCCCACCTGATTGACCAGATACAATACCATAATAAGAATGGAAAGGGGAAGTATCTCCCAACAGCAGAATACTCTTTTGTGACGCAAGTAGAGGGTCGTGGTGTTTATTCCTTCTGCATGTGTCCGGGCGGCTTTGTGATACCTTCGGCCACAGGACCCGAACAAACAGTCACCAATGGGATGAGTCCTGCCAACCGAGGGACGCAGTGGTCGAATGCTGGTATGGTTGTTCAATTGAACCCAGAGGACGTAGAAGGAGAAGACGTATTGCGCATCATGCATTATCAAGAGCAATTAGAGCGTGACACATGGCAGCAGGGAAATCGCAAGCAGACGGCTCCAGCACAACGTATGGCCGACTTTGTTAACAATCGTCTGTCGTATGATCTCCCAAAGTCGAGCTATGCGCCGGGACTAATATCAAGTCCACTACATTTTTGGATGCCATCTTTTGTGACAAAACGACTGCAAGAAGCCTTCAAAACCTTTGGTCGTCAAGCACATGGTTTCCTTACCAATGAAGCCGTAATGATAGCCTCCGAGACTCGTACCAGTTCGCCTGTCCGTATTCTCCGTGACCGAGAACGCCTCATGCACGTGCGTCTCGAAGGTCTTTTCCCTTGTGCTGAGGGTGCTGGTTATGCTGGTGGAATTGTCAGCGCAGGTATTGATGGAGAGCGATGCGCTGAGATGGTCGCAGCCTATTTACAACAGTTATAACTTTAGTTCCTACTTTTCTCATACGAAGGTAAGCAAAGGATAGGACCTTGAGCCTTGATAGTAGGACGATAATAAAGCGCTGTTAATCGTGTGATTGAGAAGGTGTTAGGTGAGTTATAACAATCTTCTCGAATGCTATAAAATCCCTTTATCGAATTATTTTCACGATAAAAAATATTTTTCTTCATGAAAAGAAATATTTTTTATCATGATGATAATTCTTTTTTATCATGGTAATAATTCAAAGTTCCACAGCCTTCTTATTCCTACAAGGAGTATCCTGTGGGTAGTGTTAAGGCCTATGCTACCTGCTAAAAGAGCCTTTTTAGCTATAAAGAAAATGGTTAATGCTTTAGTCTAAATCGCCTGGTGAGAAGGTAGTTGTGTTCCAATTGCCTGTGTCGATACCTTTCTTCAGCCAGTACATACGTTGTTCAGAGGTGCCGTGGGTGAAAGTCTCAGGCATAGCATAGCCTCGTGCCTTCTTCTGAAGATAGTTATCTCCGATTTTCTCAGCACAGTCAATAGCCTCTTCGATATCCCCGTCAGTAAGACTTTGATATTTCTCATTATCGTAATGGGCCCAACAGCCAGCATAGTAATCGGCAAGGAGCTCTAATTTCACACTCAGTTTGTTAGCCTCTTCCTTATTTACACGTGCCATCTTAGCATGACATTTCCCAAGAATACCACGGAGATACTCCACGTGGTGACCCACCTCATGCGCAATCACGTAGGCGTAGGCAAAGTCAAGGTCGCCTTTTGCTTTTAATCCTAAATCCTTACGCATACCACTAAAGAAACTTAAGTCGAGATAAAGGCGTTGGTCGGCCGAACAATAGAAAGGTCCCATTGCAGCGGAGCCATCCCCACAAGCAGTTTGTACAGCACCAGTATAGAGGACGAGGGTAGGGTATTGATAGCGCATGCCATGCAACTGAAACTGTTCAGTCCACACATCTTCCGTACCTGCAAGAATCTGTTTAGAGAAGTTCGCAAGTTTCTCTTCCTCCGCAGAAAACTGATGTTGTTGTCCGCCAGTCTGCACTTCAGTTGGTCCTTGCAGCTCTTGTTGTAAGACATTATTTACCACATCACCCATGTCTCCACCGCTCAAAAAGGTAATAAGAGCAATGAGGATGATACCGCCAATACCACCGATACCCGCTTTAGTACCCATACCCATGCCACGACGGTCGTCTACATTATTACTCTCTCTACGTCCTGTAAGTTTCATATTGTTTGCTTTGTTTTTTATTCTCCACTTATTTCTATGTCGACAAAGGTAAGGCATTATCTTGATATCTGCAAGTATTGTGGTTCCGTTCCGTTGGTATCGAAACAATGAATGAACGCTAAAATCCTTGCGATTTTACTAACAAAAGGCAGTGAGAAAGAGTACGAAAAACCAGTTATCTGTGCTGGTGTACGGAGCTGCAATCTCTTTATAGTGACGGTATAAACAGCTACTTTCGCCCCATACAACGGCTTTTTTCTTTTATCCCTTTGCTATATCTGAGTTTTTTCGTAAATTTGCATGTATTTTCAGAACAAACAAATAACAACATAATGAAGATTTCATATAAATGGCTAAAGGAATACGTTGATTTCAATCTTAGTCCAGAAGAGATTGCTGTTGCGCTCACTTCAATAGGTTTGGAGGTAGGGTCACTGGACGAGGTTGAGACGATACGTGGTGGATTAAAGGGCTTGTATGTCGGTAAGGTACTGACTTGTGAGGCACATCCGAACTCAGATCATCTCCACGTAACAACTGTTGACCTTGGCAAGGGAGAGCCACAGCAGATCGTCTGTGGTGCACCGAATGTTGCAGCAGGCCAGAAGGTAATCGTTGCCGACTTAGGTTGTGTACTCTATGATGGCGACAATGAGTTTACTATTAAGAAGAGTAAGCTGCGTGGTGTAGAGAGTCTTGGTATGATATGTGCCGAGGACGAGATTGGTGTCGGTACTGCTCACGATGGTATTATCGTGTTACCAGAGGACGCACCAGTGGGTCAGCCAGCATCAGAATACTATCACTTAGACAGCGACTGGCTGATAGATATAGATATCACTGCCAACCGTGCGGACGCATTGAGTCACTATGGAGTTGCGCGCGACCTCTATGCCTGGTTGATACAGAATGGTTATAAGACGTCATTACATCGCCCTTCTTGTGATGCTTTCAAGGTTGATAACCATGATCTCCCTATCAAGGTGACAATCGAGAATACGGATGCTTGTCGCCGTTATGCTTGTTTGAGTTTAACTGATTGCGAAGTAAAAGAAAGTCCACAGTGGTTGAAAGACAAGCTGAATGTTATCGGTTTGCGCCCAATCAATAATATCGTGGATATTACTAACTATATCATGATGGCCTACGGTCAGCCTATGCACTGCTTTGATGCAGACATGGTTAAGGGACATCACATCATCGTTAAGGATAAGAACGAGGGTAAGAAGTTCGTTACCTTAGATGGTGAAGAGCACATCCTTGGCGAGCATGACCTCGCTATCTGCAATGAAGAGGATCCAATGTGTATAGCCGGTGTCTTCGGTGGAAAGGGTAGTGGCACATACGAGACAACGAAGAACGTAGTGTTAGAGAGTGCTTATTTCCATCCAACATGGATTCGTAAGAGTGCTCGTCGTCACGGTCTTTCTACGGATGCCAGCTTCCGTTTCGAGCGTGGTATAGACCCTAATGGCATTGTCTATGCACTCAAGCAGGCTGCAATCCTTTGTCAGGAACTTGCTGGAGGAAAGGTTAGCATGGAGATATGTGACGAGTATCCAACGAAGATGGAGGTCTTCCCTGTTCGTTTGAACTATGAGTATTGCGACCGTCTTATTGGTAAGAAGCTCGGTCATGATACGATTAAGCGTATTGCCGAGAGCCTTGAGATGAAGGTTGAGAATGAAGACGCAGAGGGCCTCAACCTCCTGGTTCCACCTTATCGTGTCGATGTACAGCGTCCTTGTGATGTAGTAGAAGACATCCTGCGTATCTACGGATATAATAATGTAGAGATACCTACAGAGTTGAAGTCGTCATTGACAATCGCAGAGGAGGCCGACAAGAACTATCATCGTGAGAACATTATCGGTGAGCAGTTGGTAGGTGCTGGCTTCTCTGAGATTATGAACAACTCTCTCACAAAGAGCTCTTACTATGAGGAGGCAGGTCTCAATGCTTATCCTTGGGAGGAGACTGTGAAGGTGATGAATCCACTTTCAGCCGACTTAGGTGTGATGCGTCAGACCCTTCTCTTTGGTGGTTTGGAGAGTATTGTACGTAATGTAAATCGTAAGGCACAGAACCTCCGCTTCTTTGAAGTAGGTAATGTCTATAAATACAATAAGGAGAGATGGACAGAGGAAAATCCTGTTAAGGCTTATAGTCAGGACTATCACATGGCTTTGTGGGTGACAGGTAAGCGTGTACAAGGTTCTTGGGCACATCCTGACGAGGAAAGTTCATTCTATGAGCTAAAGGCACATGTCGAGAATATCCTCCGTCGTATCGGTGTTGCACAGGGCTTACTTGTTAGTGAGAAGTCGGATAACAACGTGTTTGACAAGGCAATAGCTTTGAAGACACGTGCTGGTAAGGTACTCGTTGAGATGGGTATTCTCAGCCATAAACTGTTGAAGCGTTTCGGTCTTGACCAGAAGGTTTATTATGCAGATTTAGACTGGGCAGGACTGATGAAGGCTATCCGCAAGAATAAACTTCAGTTCCAAGAGATATCTAAATATCCTGCTGTTAGTCGTGACCTTGCCTTGTTGGTCGACAATAATGTAGAGTTTGCTCAGATAGAGGAGATCGCTCGTCAAGCAGATAAGAAACTTTTGAAGCGTGTTGAACTCTTTGATGTCTATCAAGGTAAAAACCTCCCTGAGGGCAAGAAGAGTTATGCCGTAAACTTCATTCTGCAGGACGAAACCAAGACGCTCAACGACAAGGCGATAGACGCCATCATGCAGAAACTAATAAAGAATTTAACAAATAAACTCGGAGCAGAACTCCGTTAACAAACAAATCCAATGGGTAGAGCATTTGAATATCGCAAAGCAACTAAGCTCAAGAGATGGGGTCACATGGCCCGTACGTTCACTAAGTTAGGTAAAGAAATCGCTATCGCTGTTAAAGCTGGCGGTCCTGAACCAGAGAATAACCCACGCCTTCGTGCTATCATCGCTACATGTAAGCGTGAGAACATGCCGAAGGACAATATCCAGCGTGCTATTAAGAATGCGATGGGTAAGGATACCAGCGACTACAAGGAGGTGACTTACGAGGGTTATGGTCCTCATGGAGTTGCCGTGTTTGTTGATACATTGACAGACAACACTACTCGTACGGTTGGTGATGTTCGTTCTATTTTCAACAAGTTCAATGGTAATCTTGGTACACAGGGCTCTCTTAGCTTCCTTTTCGACCATAAGGCTGTGTTCACCTTCAAGAAGAAAGAGGGTGTAGATATGGAGGAGTTGATCCTTGATTTGATTGACTATGGAGTTGACGATGAGTACGATGAGGATGAAGAAGAGAATGAAATCACAATCTACGGAGAGCCTACAAGCTTCGGCGAGATTCAGAAGCACTTGGAAGACAATGGTTTCGAAATCACTTCTGCAGAGTTCACTCGTATTCCTAACGACTTAAAGGACGTTACTGATGAGGAGCGTGAGACTATTGATAAGATGGTTGAGCGTTTGGAGGATTTCGACGACGTGCAGAATGTCTACACTAACATGAAGCCTGCTGAGGAATAATATCATTTCCATGTGCACCTATATATAATAAGGTGTAAGTGGCTTTAAGAAAATAGAAAGAGACTATCTCAGAAATGAGTCAGCACATTTGTGTGGTAAGCAATACTTATGCTTCCATTTTAACTACTGCTGTCAGATATACGGGTCGTGTATCTTAACATTTCTGATATAGTCTCTTCTTTGTTCTTTGTCTTTTACTGTTTTCTTTCATATTCGCCATTATGTGAAAGGATAGTAAGTGATTGGGTTGTATTGGTCTTTTATGTTTTCGAACTTCATTGTTGCTTGATAGTTTTCGTTTTAAGACTTATTCGAGATTTTAATAGCAATCCCTTTGATGTGAGAAAGTCCTGATATTGGCTGTTCTACGGTAATTCGTATGAGTTTAAATAAGGCATGTTCGGATTTCTGAATAGGTCTTTCTAATAAGACGATAAGTGTGATAGGGAAATAAAATAAGATCTGCTTAATCCATAATTTGTAATTATCTGTGCAAGTAGAGGCTTCTTTCTATTTGTACAAATAGTATGTTTTTCTTGCACAAAGTTTTTGTGAATGTGCAGAATTTTACTTAACTTTGCACGCGAATCATACTTTTGTGCAATGGATGCTATAAATAGTTTCAACGCGTGTATAGAGAAGAGTATCAAGGATAACTGGGACAAAGATGCTCTTACCGACTATCTTGGTGCTACACTTCAATACCATGATGTAGCGCGGAAAATAGAGAAGTTACACATTCTCTTTGCTAATAGCGGCTTGAAGAAGGGTGATAAGGTAGCCCTTTGTGGTCGAAACTCCTCTTCATGGGCAGTTGCTTTCTTTGCAACTCTAACCTATGGAGCAGTGGCAGTACCTGTTCAGAATGAGTTTAAACCCGAACAAATATATAATATAGTAAACCATTCAGAGGCAAAGCTCCTCTTTGTTGGTGATGTAGTAGCTACAGCGATTGATGGCGAGCACATGCCCCAGTTGGAAGGTATTATCTATCTACCAGATTTCTCGTTGATACTTTCTCGTTCAGAGTCATTGACAAATGCGCGTGAAAACCTTAATGCACTCTTTGGTAAGAAATTCCCTAAATTCTTCCGTGCAGAGGATGTCAACTATTTTAAGGATGAGGCTGACGACCTTGCACTGATTAATTATACTAGTGGGACGACGGGTTTCTCAAAGGGTGTCATGCTAAGTTATCGCTCTATTCGTAGTAATCTCGCATGGGCAATAGCTGATATAAAACCACATATCAAGCCCGATAGTAAAGTGCTTTGTATATTACCGATGGCACACATGTATGGTATGATATGCGAGTTCATCTGTCAGTTCTGTTTTGGAAGTCATCTTTATTTCCTCACACGTCTACCGAGTCCTTCTTTGATAGCTCAAGCATGTAGAGACATCCATCCTGCTATCATTATGTCAGTACCAATGGTTGTAGAGAAGATTATCCGTAAGAATGTCTTTCCAAGGGTCCAGAGTACAGCTACCCGAATGCTGTTAAAGATGCCAGTGGTAAGCAAGAAGGTGAAAGAAAAGATTAGAGCAATCGTTATGGAATGCTTTGGAGGCAATGCATACGAGGTAGTAACGGGTGGAGCAGCACTTAATAAAGAGATAGAAGATTTCTTAGTAAGCATTGATTTCCCTATAACAAGCGTTTATGGTGCTACGGAGTGTGGCCCTTTGGTAACGTTCAGTGACTACAAAGATTTTGTACCCGGTTCTTGCGGTACACCTGCTTTGAATATGGAGGTGAAGATTGTTAGTCCTGATCCTGAGCATGTTCCAGGTGAGGTAATTACACGCGGTGAGAACGTTATGCTTGGTTATTATAAGAACGAAGAGGCTACGAAAGAGGTGCTTGATAAGGATGGCTGGTATCATACAGGCGACCTTGGAACGATGAGTGCAGATGGTCATTTGTTTATCCGTGGCCGCATTAAGAATATGCTTTTAGGCTCTAATGGTCAGAATGTCTATCCAGAAGAGATAGAAGACAAGTTGAACTCTATGTCAATGGTGAGTGAGTGTATCGTTATCCAGCGTGGTGACAAGATTGTCGGTTTGGTTCATCCAGATCTTGATGAGGCTAAAGAGATGGGCTTCTTACAATCAGACCTGCAAGAGATAATGGAGCAGAATCGTATAGAACTAAATGCTATGCTTCCATCTTTTTGCCATCTTTCATCGATAGAGTTGCGTGATGAGGAGTTTGCCAAGACTCCGAAGAAGAGTATTAAGCGTTATCTCTATCAAGAGAAATAAGATAATACAGCCCTCCCTAATACCTCTCTTTGTAATGTGTTTGCGCTCAGCACTATAGGTGATGTGTATTCGCACATGATGTGCTGAGTATTAACACGTTTGAGAGAACTTATCATGAGGGTTATTATTAGATAATATAATAAGGTAAGGGTCGGCTATTAAGTCTAATTCATAGATGCTGAATAGGACTCTTATTATGTTTTGGGTAGTACCTTGTTCTTCCAATGTATGGAAGAATAAAAGGTTCTTCCGTTAAATGTGTGGACGCTTTTCGTAGTGCTTTAACGTAAGAGCCAAAGTTACTCATTAAACAAAAATATAGCTGAGACAGTCAAC
>QWCT01001019.1_pt1 | contig 30360 bp, 26 predicted proteins | sample 1972681 | NCBI WGS metagenome assembly QWCT01 (sample SAMN09866701, study PRJNA288562) | Human oral metagenome isolate pre3_saliva, whole genome shotgun sequencing... | isolation source: mouth | host: Homo sapiens | place: USA: California | reverse complement strand
TAGAAAAGAGGTATTAGATTATATATTAGCTATAGATGCTGAATTTATAGCTAGTTATGAGAGAGTTCATGAGATAAGAGAAGCTATTAAGGCTAAAGATTCTGTAGAATTAGAGAAATATATAGATATGGATACTAGAGGATTATCTAAAGGTGTATCTAAAGCTATAAATACTATGAAAAAGCACAAAGAGTATATGCTTAACGCTGTTAAATATGAGTATTCTAATGGCCCATTAGAAGGATTTAATAATAAAATAAAACTACTAAAGAGAGTATCTTATGGATATTCTAGCTTTAGTAATTTCAGACTACGTATTTTAATTATGTCTAGATTATTTGTTTCTGAGTATAAAAATAATATCAAGCTTAAAGAAAACAAGAAAAAATCTAAGCAGCAGAATGCTGCCTAGATTTCATTTCCTATTTTTCTCCATGCCCCGAATTTGACAAAGAGCCAGAAAAAATTAATAAGGTATTTAGTTTTCTTGTTAATCTTTAGAAGATTCTTCTTATTTTGGTTCAGTTTATTCTCAAAAAATTCAAAATAACTACATGTTTAAGCTTACGGTTAGTTTATTTTAAATAATTAAAAAATATCTCATTTTTCTATTGACAATATATATATATATAATAGATATAAACATATTAAGAAAAAGGAGATTTTATATTTTATGAAATTAAATAAATTTTTAGCAGTAGCTGTAGCAGCTACAGTATTACCATTATCAGTAGCACATGCTGAAGGACCAGCAGTGCACGATGTACCAGAATTCAAAGGTGGAGTAAACCCAGCTGATGCACCAGTATTAGAACCAGCTCCAGCTCCAAAAGCTATAGTAAATGATAAAGGTGACTTATTGGGAACAACAGATACATTACTTGCTCCAACTGTTGAGAAACCTGAGTTCAAAGGTGGAGTAAACGGTCCTGGATTAGTAAATGAAAAACCAGACTACGGTGAAAAATTAGTAGCACCAGAAGTACACACAAAACCTGAATACAAATTACCAGCAGGTAAAAGTTCTGATGATACTTTCGGTCCAAGAAAAGGTCAAGCACCAGCTAAAGCTCAAAATGGACAAAAAGTTTTACCAAAAACATCAGCTGTAAAATAATATTATTTAAATACTTCACTTTAAATAATAATTAATATTTATACGAACAGATATTAAGAGGGTGTAATCCCTCTTTTTTTATATAAAAAACAATACAGGGAAGAAATTGTTTTTCATTCCCTGTATTTATTATGTATAATAAGTTTTTTGAAAGTCAAATCAAGTGTAGGATTTCTTAAATTTGTTTAGTTAAATCTATCATCTCAAGAAGACCTTGAGCACAGTCGCTACCTTTGTTTCCTGCTTTTGATCCCGATCTTTCAATAGCTTGATCGATATCTTCAGTAGTTATTACTCCGAACATAACAGGAATATCACTATTAAGACTAATGTGACCAACACCTTTTGCAACCTCATTACAAACTAGGTCATAGTGACTAGTACTTCCACGAATAACACTTCCTAATGTAATAACACCGTCATATTTATTTGTAGCTACTAGTTTTTTTGTGATAAATGGAATTTCAAATGCTCCTGGAACCCAGTAAACATCGATATTTTCTTCTTTTACTTCATTTCTAATTAGGGTATCCTTAGCTCCACCTAATAATTTAGATGTAATAAATTCGTTAAAACGAGCTACTACGATTGCTACTTTAATATCTTTACCTATAAATTTTCCTTCAAATGTTGTCATAATAATATTCTCCTTATATATCTAATAAATGATTAAATTTAATTTTTTTTGTTTGTAAATAGTATTTATTTTCTTTTTGTGGTTTTATGTTTATTGGAACACGGTCTACTACATTTATTCCTAAAGAATTTAGCTGTTCTACTTTATCTGGATTATTAGTAAGAAGTTTTACTGATTTAATTCCTAAGTAATCAAGCATGTCTACGGCGATAGTGTAGTCTCTTTCATCGGGAGCAAAACCTAGTTGAACATTAGCCTCGTAAGTATCAACCCCTTGCTCTTGTAGTTGATATGCGAGAAGTTTATTTCTTAAACCTATTCCTCGTCCTTCTTGTCGTAGATAAAGAACTGCACCACGACCTAAGTCTGAAATTTTTTGAAGTGCTGCGTGTAGTTGTTCGCCGCAGTCACATCTATGTGAAGTGAAGACATCTCCAGTTAAACATTCTGAATGAACTCGTATTAATAAAGGTTCTTCAGAAGTTAAATCACCTTTACTGATGATCAGGTGTTCTTTATTAAATTCATCTTCGAACAGCTGTAAATCAAAATCACCAAATTCTGTAGGTAATTTTACTTTAACGCTATCTTCAAATGACAAAAAACGTGTTAACTCATCCAAATCCACGACCGTTAAATTCCATTTTTTAGCGAATTCATACAAGTCATCTCTTCTAGCCATAGTACCATCTTCATTCATAATTTCACAAATATATGTTGCTTCTGAACAACCAGCTAGGTTTAGAATTTGGATTTGCTAATTCTTTTATAGTTGTTTCTCTTTCAAAAGCTGAGATTCCCGTAGTTGATGTTTTATAATCAACGCTAACTGTAAACGCAGTCTGGTGTGGATCTGTATTTTTATCTAACATAGAGTGTAGATTTAATCTTTTAGCTATGTCAGTTGAAACTGGGGTACAAATTAAACCACGAGCATATTTTGCCATAAAATTAACAGTTTCACCAGTAACGAATTCTGCTAGTCCTACTAAATCTCCTTCAGCCTCTCTGTCATCATCATCGATAAGAACGATTAATTTTCCAGCTTTTAAATCTTCTATTGCTTTTCTTACGTTATTAATCATTAAATTTTCCTCCAAATAGTTTTAATTGAGCTTTAATATATTTTGCTAATATATCTGTTTCTATATTTACACTATCACCAATTTTTAATTTTTCTAAATTTGTATGCTTAGCTGTATGTGGAATTAGCGACACTGTAAATTTGTTGTTATCACAAGTTACTACTGTTAAACTTATTCCATTAATTGTAATAGATCCTTGGTTAATTATTTCACCTTGGAATTTACTAGGATATGAAAAAGTAAGTAGAATGGCATTTTCATCTTTTTGCCTTGCTGCTAATTGTGCTAAACCATCACTATGTCCAGAAACTATATGACCTTCGAATCTGTCTGAATGTCCCATTGCAGGTTCTAAGTTCACAGTATCATTTATTTTTAAATCTTTAAATGTGGTTCTTTTATAAGTCTCTGGCATAATATCTACAGTAAACTGCGATGAACTTTTTTGAACACATGTTAGACATACACCGTTTACCGCCATACTATCACCAATTTTGTACGTTTCTAGTAAATTCTTACTTGCTTGAATAGTCAGTTTTATACTATGACTAGATTTAATAATTTTTACTATTTTACCTTGTTCTTTTATTAATCCTGTAAACATTGAGAAACTCTCCTTCCTGAGATACGTATATCTTCACCAAGTTTAGTAATCTTAGTATTGTTAAGTTGTATTTTTTCACTTGTTATCCTATTACTAGTGAATGATGAAGTGTTATTTCCTCCTAAGAGAATAGGGGAAATATAGGTTATGACTTCATCCCAATAACCGCTAGCTAAAAATTGATCATGAATGCTAGGTCCACCTTCAACATAAATTGATTGGATACCGAGTTTGGCTATTTCAGATAAAATTTCTTTTATACTGAATTCTTTAGGTGTAATTAGAGTTACATGTGAAGGTAAGTTTTCGTGTTTAACTTTTGTGAAAACTATAACTTCAGATGAACTATTGTTAAATAGATTAAGATTACTTTTTTCAAAGATAGCCCCGTCAGTGTCTAAGACAATTCTTTTTGGTGGGAACAAGGATGTATTAGCTCCTGCTAGTTTTGGATTGTCTATTAATACAGTCTTGGCACCTACGAGAATTGCTTGATAATTATCTCTTTCAGTTCTCACGAAATCATAGACTTCTTTACCAGTAATTTGAGTTCTCTCGTTGGTAAAGGCTAGTTTTCCGTCGAGACTAGTGGCTTGCTTTAAGACTACATAAGGTCTCTTCTCACTATGAAATAGGTTATAAGTGTAGTTTAAGTTATAAGCTTCTTTTTCAAGGACACTAGTTATTACTTCAATACCGTTGTCTTGTAAATATTTGATACCTTTTCCGCTAACGATAGGATTAGGATCTAATTGAGCAACAACTACCTTAGAAATACCCATTTCTACAATAGCATCTGTACAAGGTGGTTGTTTACCTTCATGGTTACAAGGTTCTAAAGTAACGTAAAGTGTTGAATTAAATAATTTTTCAGGAGTTTTGCAAGTAGAAATTGCATTTTTTTCAGCGTGTTCGCATCCATAGCGAAGATGTGAACCCCTTGCGATAATTTCATTATCTTTTACAACAACTGCTCCTACCAAAGGGTTAGTATATGTGTATTTATCACCACGTTTGGCTTCAAGTAGAGCAAGTTTCATAAAATATTCATGCATAATTATCAACTCCTCTCTAAATAATAAAAATCCCAATTACATTTGAAGTTCAAATTTAATCGGGATTGATGGTTAGTTTTATATTTGATTAATAGACCTTAGTGTTTTTAGATACACTATAGGCTATAAAAATATTCTCAATAAGTATTAGGTGTTTTTATCCTAATATTACTAATTTCTTCTCCCATCCAGACTATACTGTCGGTTCTGGAATTTCACCAGATCAGCTTGCGCTCACGGACTTCTAGTAAACTAGTCACCGCCGGTTGGGACTTTCACCCGACCCCGAAGAAATATTTAATTCATGACTTAATATTAACACTAATGAAAACGGTTGTCAATGATAAAAAATAAAAACTATCACAAAATATAAAATATACAATGTGATAGTTTTGTTTAATTTATTATAAGAATTGTGCTAAACAAACGATAAGTATAATAATTGGAAGTACATATCTTAGTAAGAATAACCATACTTTGAATAATACTAAGCTAGATTTTTTATTTTCATCAATGTGTAATTGCTCTAAAGCTACTTTTTTATCAAGTACATATCCTGTGAATATCGATAATGCAAGACAACCAAGTGGCATTAAAATATTAGAAACTAGGAAATCCATTAAATCAAAAACTGTTTTTCCGAATATTAATGTATTAGATAGTGAACCGTAAGATAAGGCAGAAGGAATTCCAACGATGAAAGTTAAGATTCCGATAATTACACTAAATTTAGTACGGTTAGTATTTCTTTGATTAGTAATGTTTCCTACATTAATTTCTAACATAACTACTGATGAAGTAATAGTAGCAAATAAGAATAATATTAAGAATAAGATGTAGAAAATTTTACCGAATGCCATATTGTTGAATAACTGAGGTAGCACGATGAACAATAAACTTGGTCCACCTTCAGATTCCATACCGAATGAACTCATCGCAGGGAAAATTGCTAATCCAGCCATTATTGAAACTGCAATGTTCATTAATACAACTGAGATACCAGATTGAACAAGATTAGTTCTTCTATCAAGATAAGAAGCATATGTAAGCATAGCTGTAACCCCGATTGATAATGCGAAGAATGATTGTCCTAGTGCGAATAAAATACCAGAACTTGTGATTTTAGAGAAATCTGGTTTTAAGAAATAAGTAACACCGCTCATCGCGTTAGGTAATGATAATGATCTTGCGATAATTACTAGGAAGATAATGAATAATAGTGGCATCATGATTTTTGATGCTTTTTCAATACCTTTTTGAACCCCACGAGATACTATATAAATATTCAATAAGATGAATAATGCTTGTGCTCCTAAGGCAATCCAAGTGTTAGAAATGATACTAACGAAAAGTGCTGCATGATCAGTAGTAGAGTGGATACCAAGGGCGTCTGCGATTGAAATACCAAGATATACTAAAATCCATCCACCGATAACACTGTAGAATGATAGTAAGATGAATAGGGCGAATCCACCGATATAACCAATAACATTGTATTTTTTATTTTTTCCTAATTTACCGAAAGTTCTAATCGCTGAAACACCAGCGCCACGACCTAGTACAAATTCAGCTAGAAGAAGTGGTAAACCAATTAATAATGTGAAAATAAGAAAGACTAATAAGAATCCACCTCCACCATTAGCTGCGGTCATATAAGGAAACTTCCATACTGCACCTAGTCCTATTGCAGAACCTGCAGAAGCAAGTATGAATCCTATTTTAGAACTCCATTTTGAATTGTCTGACATAAAATTTTCCTCCTAAATCTAATTTTAAAAATAAGTAAAAGCTATTTAGAAAATACTAAATAGCTTTTAAAACATAAATAATATGATACCCAAGGCCATTTAGTATTTTTACCAATGGCCGAAAAACAAACTTAACTAGCCATTGTAGACATCGTTGCACTTATATCTACAATGCTATGAGATATAAGTGCTGCTAAAATGGCACGAAAAAGTATTCTCTGTTACTAGTTAAAATAGTGTTTTTCATTATTGAGTAGCTCCTTTTATAATTGTTGTTAAAATCTTAACATTTATCTGATAATTTGTCAATTATTTTTTGGAAATCTTTATGAAAAAAATAAAATGGGAATTAAATTTTCAATTCTTATTATAGATATTATATAAACTGATGTAATCCATATTTTAGGGATTACATATAGTTTCTTCTGATATTATTTAAATATGAAAAAACAGACTCTAGATACCTAGAATCTGTTTTTTCATTATTTTTATTCGTTATCTAATTGCATGTAAACAACTTGAGTAGTTAAGTATTCTTCTAAACCGTGTTTACCGTCTGCTCCACCGATACCAGATTTACGACGCCCAGCGTGGAATCCTTGCATTGCTTCGAAGTTTTCACGGTTGATGTAAGTTTCACCGAATTTTAGCCCATTAACAGCTTTAAATGCAGTATTTAGGTTAGTAGTGTAAACTGATGAAGTTAATCCGTATTCTGAATCGTTAGCGTATTCTAATACTTCTTCTAAAGTTTTGAATGTAGCGATTGGGATTACAGGCCCGAATGTTTCTTCTTTCATGATGTTCATTTCGTTAGTTACATCAGTTAATACAGTTGGTCCAAAGAAGTATCCAACTTGGTTCTCATCGCGAGTTCCACCGTAAGATAGGGTAGCACCTTGTTTAACTGCGTAAGCAACTTTTTCAGCAACAGTATCTAAAGCACGTTTTTCGATAAGTGGTCCGTAGTCTACGCCACCTTCTTTATTAGGGTCACCGAATTTAACTTTATCAAGTTCTGCGAATAATAATTTTTCGAATTCAGCTTTAACATCTTCGTGTACATATACTCTTTCTGCACAGTTACATACTTGTCCTGAGTTGATTACACGTGAAGCTACGATTGCTTTAGCAGCAAGATTTAAGTCTGCATCTTTGAAGACGATAGCTGGTGCTTTTCCTCCAAGTTCTAGGGAAACGTTAGTAATGTTTTCAGCAGCAGCTTTCATAACTTCTTGTCCAGCTGTTAAGCTACCTGTTAAGCTTACTAATCCAACTTTAGGGTTAGAAGCTAATCTATTTCCAACTACAGATCCACGACCGTGGACAATGTTTAGGATACCTTTAGGTAGACCTACTTCCACACAGATTTCAGCGAAAATATCTGCATTAATTGGTGTTAATTGACTAGGTTTAATAACGATTGTATTCCCTGTAAGTAAAGCTGGTGCAGCTTTTCTAGCGATTAAGAAGAATGGGAAGTTCCAAGGTAAGATACCGGTAGTTACTCCGTGAGGGCGTTTGAATAAGAAGATGTGTTCATCTTTTCTATCACTTTGAATAATTTCCCCTTCATATCTTCTAGCCCACTCAGCCATATAATCTAAATAATCAGCTGTAAATAATACTTCAACTTTGGCTAAATCGAAAGTTTTCCCACCTTCGTTAACAATAGTTTGTGTAATTTCTGGTTCGCGTTCACGAATACGATCCGCAATTTTTCTTAAGTACGCTCCTCTTTCGACAGCAGGTAATTTCTCCCAATCACGTTGTGCAACTTCAGCGATATCGATAGCGCGGTCTACATCTTCTTTTGAAGAAGAAGGAACTTTTGCGATAACTTCTTCTGTTGACGGATTTAATACGTCAAGATAGTCATAATTTGAATTATTTTCGAATTCCCCATTGATAAAATTTTTTAAAACTTTTACTTCACTCATAGTTTAGTTCTCCTTTTTCTTTTCTAGTAAGTAAACGTTATCATTTCTTGCTAACATTATATATTATGAAAAAGTATAAATCAAGTGTTTTGTTTAAGTTTTTGATATATATTTATATATTTAAAGATTAAATTCGATAATTTTAATAAAAAAATTGTATATGTATATTTTCAAAAATAAGTGTTAATTAATGAGAGAGGGGGACAATCAAAAAAATATAAATATCTGTAATATAGCAAATAAAACGCATACATAAAAGAAGAGGGTTATTGATTTACAAAAATTAAATTTTTGTACTTGTTACAGATTAAGGTTGAATTTAATATTTAATACATTAAGTAATTAAAGTAAATAATAAGAAAAAATTTTTTCGAGCAAAATTATTTCCATATTCAATATGTTTAGTGGTATAATCTTAGGTAAGAAACAATTAGGAGGTTCATTAATGAAACAGAATATAGGAGTTATTGGTTTATCAGTAATGGGAAGTAACTTAGCTTTAAATATCGCGGACAATGGATTTAAAGTTGCGGTATTTAATAGAACAACAACAGTTGTTGATAAAATGCTAGAGGAGCACCCACACAAAAATGTAGTAGGAAGATATTCACTACAAGAGCTAATTGACGGTCTAGAAAAACCTAGAAAAGTTGTTTTAATGGTTAAAGCTGGGTTTGCTGTTGACAGTTTAATAGAACAATTAACACCTCTACTAGAAAAAGGTGATATTATTATCGATGGAGGAAACTCATTCTTCAAAGATACTCAAAGAAGATACGACTTATTATTAGAAAAAGGAATCAACTACTTCGGTGTTGGTGTATCAGGAGGAGAAGAAGGTGCAAGATTTGGTCCTGCTTTAATGCCTGGTGGAGATGAAAAAGCATATGAAGAAATTCGTCCAATTTTAGAAGCTATTGCTGCTAAAGTGAATGGCGTTCCGTGTTGTAGCTACACTTCAACTGGTGGTGCAGGTCACTATGTGAAAATGGTCCACAATGGAATTGAGTATGGAGATATGCAATTAATCTCTGAAGCTTACAAAGTTCTTAAACACTTAGGTGGATTTACTAATGAAGAATTACAAGAAACTTTTGAAGAGTGGAATAAAGGTGAATTAGAATCTTATCTAATTGAAATCACTGCAAATATCTTCAAAGTTAAAGAAGAAGATGGAAGCTACTTAGTAGATAAAATCTTAGATAAATCTCAACAAAAAGGTACAGGTAAATGGACTAACGAACAAGCTATTGACTTAGGAATCGATGTATCAGTTATTACAGCTGCTTTAAATGGAAGATATATGTCAAATCTTAAAGAAGAACGTGTTCGCGCTGAACAAGAATTCACTCGTAAACCTTATGCAGTTGTAGAAGACAAAGAAAGATTAAAAAATATTGTAAAAGATGCATTATTCATTTCAAAAATTGTATCATATGCACAAGGATTCAAATTACTACAAGCTGCTGAAAAAGAATACAACTGGACTTTTGATTATTCACAAATTGCTAAAATTTTCCGTGGTGGATGTATTATTCAAGCGAAAATTTTACAAAACATTATCGAAGCGTACCAAAATAATCCAAAATTAGAAAACTTAATTTTTGATCCATTCTTCAAAGAAGTAATCGAAACAAGACAAGATAGTTTACGTGAAGTTGCTGCATTAGCAATTACTAACAGATTACCACTAAGTGCTATGACATCTGCAATTTCATACTTAGATATCTACACTACAGCAAACAGTGGTGCTAACTTAATTCAAGCGCAACGTGACTATTTTGGAGCACATACTTTTGAAAGAACTGATAAAGAAGGAAGTTATCACTATGACTGGGTTGGAAATAATGGAAAATAAAACAGCTATAACACTTTTTGGGGGGACAGGAGATTTAACATATAGAAAACTGTTACCTGCATTATATAACTTAAATGCATTAGCTAAATTAGCCGATGATTTTAAGATTGTTGTAATTGGACGTAGAGAATACTCGCAAGCGGATTATATTAATATTGTTCGTACTTGGGTAAAAGAACATGCTCGTACCAAGTTTGATGATGAAGAATTTGAATCTTATGCTAAGAGAATTATTTATTTCAAAATGAATATGACAAATGAAGATGATTATGAAATGCTGCAAAACTTCTATGTTGAGCAAGATATTCAAAATCACGTATACTATTTTGCGGTAGCACCTTCATTTTTCATGACTATAACAAATGGTCTTCAAAAACATTGTTCAGAAAATAATGCGAAGGTTATTATAGAAAAACCATTCGGAGAAGATTTAGAAAAAGCAGGATTATTAAATGATGAACTTGAAAAATTCTTCAATCAAGATGAAATTTATCATATCGATCATTATTTAGGTAAAGAAATGATTCAAAACATTCTTTCCTTACGTTTTAAAAATATAATATTCAAAGGTATTTGGAATAAAGACTTCATCGAAAATGTTCAAATTACTGCTGCTGAAACAGTAGGTGTAGGAACTAGGGCTAGTTATTACGATAAGAGTGGTGCTTTAAAAGATATGGTTCAAAACCATTTATTACAAGTGTTGTCGCTAGTGGCTATGGAAGAACCTAAGGGGACAGAAAGTATCAGAATCCACGAAAGTCAATATAATCTTCTTTCGGCGCTTAAACCAATTGAAGATGTTCGAGACAGTTTAGTAATGGGTCAGTATGAAGGATATCTACAAGAAGAAAATATTCCTATAGATTCTAAAACGGAAACATATGCAGCTCTTAAATTATATATAGATAATGAGCGTTGGGAAGGTGTACCATTCTTTATAAGAACAGGTAAGAAAATGGATAACCGTGAAACTCAAGTTGTTGTTCAATTTAAAGCTGTTGGTGATGTTCCTGGTAATGTATTGATAATTAGAATACAACCAGATGAGGGTGTTTATTTCCAATTTAATGCGAAAAAACCGGGAACAGAGCAAGAGCTTCAGCAAATTTCACTAGATTTTTGCCAAAGTTGTATTTTAGAAAATAGAATAAATACTCCTGAAGCATATGAAAGATTGTTGGACGCATGTTTTAAAGGGGATCGTTCGTTGTTCTCACAATGGGATCAAATTGTAGCTTCATGGACTTTTGTTAATAAGTTAATAGCTAAATATGAAGAACAAGGTTCTCCATTATATACTTATGAACAAGGTTCAAAAGGTCCTAAAGAAGCTGACGAACTTGTTAATTGGGTTAAATAGATTATTAGATGTATTGTGTGAGTAAAGTCATACAATACATTTAATTTTTATAATTTGAAAATTTAGGCGTCAGAATTGCAAAGTTTACGATATCAGATAAGTGTAGTATAATGAGAAGATGAATAAAAATAGAGAGTTTGAAAAGGAGCAATAAAATGAGACTTTTAGATTCAATGTTGGAGTATAATGAGTATTTCGTAAGGTTTGAGGAATATCAAAAATATAAAACTGAAGATAAGTATCCTGCTAAAAGAGTAGTAATGTTTACATGTATGGATACAAGATTAGTTGAGTTAGCAACTAAATCCCTAAACTTATCTTCAGGAGATGTGAAAGTAGTGAAAAATGCTGGTGCAATCTTAACTCATCCATTCGGTTCTATAATGAGGAGTTTGATAATAGCAGTTTATATGCTAAAGGCTGATGAAATTATCGTTATGGGACATCACGATTGTGGTATGCAAAATATCGATACTGGTTTAATTATGGAAAAAATGCAGAGTAGAGGTGTAGGTAAGGAAACTTTAGATATTTTGCAGTATTCGGGACTTGATCTGAGTTCATGGTTGCATGGGTTTGATGATGTTAACGAGAGTGTGGCTCATGACGTAAATATGATAACGAAACATCCATTGATTCCAAAAGATGTTCCTGTTCATGGGTTGGTTATCAATCCTGAAAATGGGAAAGTAGACTTAGTTGTAAATGGATATGAAAATCTAAGAAATTAGGGGGGATTCAAGTTGAAAAAAATATTAATACTAAATACAGGTGGAACGATCTCTATGAGTGAAGATCAGAAAACTGGTAAAGTTGCTCCTACAGAGACTAATCCTATAGGAGTAGGTGGGAATATATTTTCGTATATTGCCGATTTATATGTGGAAGATTTATATCACCTTGCCTCTCCTCAAATAACAGAACGTGAAATGCTAGGGATTAAAAATAGAATAGAAGAAGCTGTGAAAGAAGGGTATGATGGTGTAGTAGTTACTCATGGTACAGATACACTAGAAGAAACTGCTTATTATTTAGAGTTGACATTAGATATAAAAATTCCTGTTGTTGTAACAGGTGCTATGCGCTCAAGTAATGAAATAGGTGCAGATGGACTAGCCAATCTTAGAAGCTCTTTAGTAGTTTCTACTGATGATGAAAGTAGAGATAAAGGTGTTTTAGTAGTTATGAATGACGAAGTTCATACTGCAACATATGTTACAAAGACGCATACTACCAATGTAGCGACATTCCAGACACCAACATTTGGTCCGATAGGACTTGTGTCGAAAAATAATGTTATATATTTCCAAAAATTGATTAAAGAGGAACATTATGAGGTAAATACTACTGAAAAGAAAGTATATTTACTAAAAGCATATGCTGGAATGGATGAGAAGTTGATTAATGCTGTTTGTGATTTAGGTGCGGATGGTTTAGTTATAGAAGCTTTAGGCGCAGGGAACCTACCACCACAAACTGTTTCTGCTGTTAGAAACTGTATTAAGAAGAGTATACCTGTAGTTTTTGTTTCTCGTGCATTTAATGGAGTTACTCAAGATGTTTATGACTATGAAGGTGGAGGAAAAAGATTCCAACAAGATGGAGTTATTTTTACAACGGGACTAAGTGGTCAAAAAGCTAGAGTTAAATTAATGATTTTACTGGAGGCAGGTATATCATTTGAAAAACTAAGAGAACTGTTTTAATAATTGTTTTAATTACTATATTATATGTTTATAAGGTTGAATAATTTTTATAATTATGGTAGTATATTAAATGATTAAAATTAGGATAGAGGTGTAAAATTGAAATTTAAATATCATAAGTCGTATCGAGGTTTTTATCTACTTGATGAAAATAAATTTAAACGACCATACCAAAAATTAGATCAAGAGAAAACATTAAAAAACTTAGGTAATAAGACTGAGTTTAATAAAAATGAAATAATAGAAATAGAAGATAAGTTAGTAGTCTTTTTTGAAAAAAATGCTGAACAATCTACAAAACAAAATAATACAAAAAAACAAAAAAATACAAAAAAAATTGAGGAAATCAATTTTGAAGTACTAGAGTTAAAGTACAAAATTCCGAGACTTTTATTGAAAAAATTATACAGCATTATTGCGGAAAATTCTAAAAAAGCAGCTTACGATCTACAATCAGTATTATCTGTTTTAGAGAATATTACACTTGCTGATAGTTTATTTTCTTCAAAAGTTAAGAAAATATTCTATTATAGTGATAGTGAATTAGAGAACTTACTTGCTAGATACAATTTTGATAATATTAACGTAGCTGACTTGAAAAAAGATATTGAAGTAAATTATCCTAGTCAATACATCTCTGAGTTACCAATAGATTACAAGGAATATGAAATGATATTTGTATTTTATTTCATAATCCAAATTGAATTACTAACAATCTTAAAATAGAAAATGAATTTTTTGATTAAAATCTTTCTGTAAGGACTTGATTTTTTGTTAAGTCTTTGCTATAATTTTAATCAGAAAGTTTATTTTTTTAAAACAAGTTGGTCGAAAAACGACCTAACCGGACAAAAGGTGTCCACAAATAAATTTTCAATTCTATAGGGGAAACATAAGATGGATATTTTACATTTGTTACATATGCAAAGTAGACTCGTACCTGAAATGTTTATGAAATTTAATAATAGATATGAACTGTTGGTTACTATTAAAGTTAATCAACCTGTTGGTCGAAAAACATTATTGAATTTTATCAATATGACAGAAAGGCAATTACGTACAGAATGTGAAGTTTTATCCAAGTTAGGGCTAATTACAAAAAACGCTACAGGGATGAGTATTACTGAAAAAGGAGAGATTCTTCTTTTAGAGATAAAAGAAGCGGTTATAAACGATGTCTTTGCAAAAGAAAGAAGTTTTATAAAAAATCATTTTTCAATAAAACAAGTTCATATAGTTGCGGGTGACTTTATTAATAATGAAGCCACTAGAGAAGAAATGACAAGCCTACTTTTGGATAAGGTTAATGCTAAAATAACTAAAGATTGCGTAATTGGAGTCAGCGGAGGAAGTACAATGTACTACATAGCCGGCAAAGCTAATGCAACATTTGGTTATGGGAAAAATGTTACTATAACACCGATAAGAGGTGGCCTATCTGTCGTGGATACTGAGTATCAAGCAAATGATATAGCGTCTAAAATGGCAAAAAATTCAGGTCATGCATATCAATTGTTACACGCGCCAGATAATATAGGACAAAAGGCATTAGAGGAACTTGAAGATGTTAATGGCATTGATAATGTCTTTACGATAGTTGGTGGAGAGGCAAAAGCTGATGCGGTATACAGTTACTTAAATACTAATCCAGCGAATGCAACACTGATTATTGACGAGGCTATTTGCAAAAAAATAATAAAAAAAGTTAATAAAAATTTTTAGGAGGAACTAAAAAATGACAGTAAAAGTAGCAATTAACGGATTTGGACGTATCGGACGTCTAGCATTAAGAAGAATCCAAAACGTAGAAGGGATCGAAGTAGTAGCAATTAACGACTTAACACCAGTTGCTCAACTAGTTCACTTATTAAAATACGACACAACTCAAGGTCGTTTTGACGGAGAAGTATCTGCAGCAGAAGGAAGCATCGTAGTAAACGGTAAAGAAATTAAAGCTTTCGCTAATCCAAACCCAGCTGAATTACCATGGGGAGAATTAGGAGTAGACGTAGTATTAGAATGTACTGGTTTCTTCACTTCTAAAGAAAAAGCTGAAGCTCACATTAAAGCAGGAGCTAAAAAAGTTGTAATCTCTGCTCCAGGTGGAAACGACGTTAAAACTGTAGTTTACAACGTAAACCACGAAATCTTAGATGGAACTGAAACAGTTATCTCTGGTGCTTCATGTACTACTAACTGTTTAGCGCCAATGGCTAAAGCATTACACGATAACTTCACAGTAGTTGAAGGATTAATGACAACTATCCACGGATACACTGGTGACCAAAATACACTAGATGCTCCACACCCTAAAGGAGACTTACGTCGTGCTCGTGCTGCAGCTGCTAACATCGTACCTAACACAACTGGTGCTGCTAAAGCAATCGGATTAGTAATCCCAGAATTAAGCGGTAAATTAGATGGAGCTGCTCAACGTGTACCTGTACCAACAGGATCATTAACTGAATTAGTAGCAGTAGTAGAAAAAACTGTTACAGCTGAAGAAGTTAACGCTGCTATGGAAGCTGCTTCTAATGAATCATTCGGTTACAACGTAGACCCAATCGTATCTTCTGATATCGTAGGAATTTCTTACGGATCATTATTCGATGCAACTCAAACAAAAGTTATCACTGTTGGTGACAAACAATTAGTTAAAGTTGTATCTTGGTACGACAACGAAATGTCTTACACTGCTCAATTAGTAAGAACATTAAAATACTTTGCAGGATTAATCAAATAATCTAATTAGGTAATAAATAAGAGTAGATAAGATATAAGTTGATTTTGACTTATATCTTGTCTCATATATTCCAAAAATATTTAAAAGGAGCTTTCCATGAAGAAATCTATTAAAGACTTAGGTAACTTACAAGGGAAAACTGTCTTAATGCGTGTTGATTTCAACGTGCCTTTAAAAGATGGTGTAATTACAAACGATAATCGTATTACTGCAGCATTACCAACTATTGAGTATGCTTTAAATCAAGGAGCTAAAGTAGTAGCGTTCTCTCACTTAGGACGTGTTAAAGAAGAAGCTGATAAAGCTTCAAAAAGTTTAGCACCAGTTGCTAAAAGATTATCAGAACTATTAGGTAAAGAAGTAAAATTCGTAGCTGAAACTCGCGGAGCTGAATTAGAAGCAGCGGTTAAAGGATTAAATGAAGGTGAAATCTTAATGTTCGAAAACACTCGTTTCGAAGATGTAGATGGTAAAAAAGAATCTAAAAATGATCCAGAACTTGCTAAATATTGGGCTTCTTTAGGTGATGTATATGTAAACGATGCATTCGGTACAGCTCACCGTGCTCATGCTTCAAACGTAGGTATTGCATCTAACATTGGTGAAGGAAACTCTGCTTCTGGATTCCTAGTAGATAAAGAAATTAAATTTATCGGTGGAGCAGTTGATAATCCAGAAAGACCACTTGTTGCAATCTTAGGTGGAGCAAAAGTTTCTGATAAAATTGCAGTAATTGAAAATTTATTAGATAAAGCTGATAAAGTAATCATCGGTGGAGGTATGGCTTATACTTTCATGAAAGCACAAGGTAAAGAAATCGGAATTTCACTTTGTGAAGATGATAAAGTTGAATACGCTCGTGAACTTATGGCAAAAGCTGGTGATAAATTAGTATTACCAATCGATACAGTTGTAGCTAAAGAGTTCTCAAATGATGCGCCTAGCCGTGTTGCTGAAGGTGATATTCAGCCTGATGAAGAAGGATTAGATATCGGTCCTAAATCTGTTGAATTATTCAAAAACACTCTTGAGGGAGCAAAAACTGTAATTTGGAACGGGCCAATGGGTGTGTTCGAAATGCCAAACTTTGCAAAAGGTACAATTGGTGTATGTGAAGCTATTGCTCACTTAGAAGGAGCTACTACTATCATTGGTGGTGGAGATAGTGCAACAGCAGCTATTTCTTTAGGATATGCAGAAAAATTCTCGCACATTTCTACAGGTGGGGGAGCTTCTCTAGAATACCTAGAAGGAAAAGTATTACCAGGAATTGATTCATTATCAAATAAATAATTTTTTAACTCAAGGAGAGTAACATTATGTCAAGATTACCATTTATCGCAGGAAACTGGAAAATGAACAAAAACCCAGAAGAAACTAAAGCTTTTGTTGAAGCAATCGCTGGGAAATTACCATCAGTAGATAAAGTTGAAGCTGGTATTGCAGCTCCAGCTGTTGATCTAAGTGCATTACTTAGCGCTGCTGAAGGAACAGGATTAAAAGTTGCAGCTCAAAACTGTTACTTCGAAAATTCTGGAGCTTATACAGGTGAAACTTCACCAAAAGTATTAGCTGAAATGGGAGTTAATTATGTAGTAATCGGTCACTCAGAACGTCGTGAATATTTCCACGAAACAGATGAAGATATTAATAAAAAAGCAAAAGCTATTTTTGCAAATGGATTATTACCAATCATCTGCTGTGGTGAAACACTTGAAACTTATGAAGCAGGAAAAGCTGCTGAATTCGTAGGAGCTCAAGTAAAAGGAGCTTTAGCTGATTTAACGGCTGAACAAGTAGCATCATCAGTTATCGCTTATGAACCAATTTGGGCTATCGGAACTGGAAAATCAGCTACTAAAGAAGATGCACAAAAAATGTGTAAATCTGTTCGTGATGTAGTTGAAGGACTATACGGAAAAGAAGTTGCTGAAAAAGTTCGTATCCAATACGGTGGTTCAGTAAAACCTGAAAACGTAAAAGAATACCTATCATGCCCAGACGTAGATGGAGCATTAGTAGGTGGAGCTGCTTTACAACCAGAATCATTCTTAGCTCTTTTAGAAGGCGGAAAATTAGATTAGGTTTAGCAATTTTTTAAAAATTGTAGTATAATAGAAATATAAATTAAACAACAAGGAGAAAATTAATGTTAGCAAAAACATTTGATATTATCGCAGAAGTATATGCAAGAGAAGTTTTAGATTCACGTGGTAACCCAACTGTAGAAGTTGAAGTAACAACAGAATCAGGAGCGTTTGGGCGCGCACTAGTACCATCAGGAGCATCAACTGGACAATACGAAGCAGTTGAATTACGTGATGGAGACAAAGGTCGTTACTTAGGTAAAGGTGTAACTAAAGCTGTAACTAACGTTAATGAAGAAATTGCACCATTATTAGAAGGTAAATTCGACGTATTTGATCAAGTAGGAATTGACTATGCTATGATCGAATTAGATGGAACTGAAAACAAAGGACGTCTAGGAGCTAACGCTATCTTAGGTGTATCTTTAGCAGTAGCACACGCTGCAGCTGATTCTTTAGGAGTACCTCTATACAGATACTTAGGAGGAACTAACTCTAAAGAATTACCAACTCCAATGATGAACATCGTAAACGGTGGATCTCACTCAGATGCTCCAATCGCATTCCAAGAGTTCATGATTTTACCAGTAGGAGCACCTACATTTAAAGAAGCTTTACGTTGGGGAGCTGAAGTATTCCACAACTTAGCTAAATTATTACACAACCGTGGTTTATCTACTGCAGTAGGTGACGAAGGTGGATTCGCTCCAACATTCGAAGGAACTGAAGATGCTGTAGAAACAATTTTAGCTGCAATCAAAGCTGCTGGATTAGAACCAGGTAAAGATGTATTCTTAGGATTCGACTGTGCATCATCTGAGTTCTACGAAAACGGAGTATACAACTACGCTAAATTCGAAGGTGAAGGTGGAGCAGTTCGTACTTCAGAACAACAAGTTGATTACTTAGAAGAATTAGTAAACAAATACCCAATCATCACTATTGAAGATGGTATGGATGAAAATGACTGGGAAGGATGGAAATTACTTACAGACCGTATCGGTGACCGTGTACAATTAGTAGGAGACGATTTATTCGTAACTAATACTAAGAAATTATCACAAGGTATCGCTCAAGGTGTAGGTAACTCAATCTTAATCAAAGTTAACCAAATCGGTACTTTAACTGAAACTCTAAACGCTATTGAAATGGCTAAACGTGCTCGTTACACAGCTGTTATTTCTCACCGTTCTGGAGAAACTGAAGATTCAACAATCTCAGACATCGCAGTTGCTACTAACGCTGGACAAATCAAAACAGGTTCTCTTAGCCGTACAGACCGTATTGCTAAATACAACCAATTATTACGTATTGAAGATGAATTAGATGCAACAGCTGTATACCCAGGTGAATTAGCATTCTACAACATCAAACGCTAATTAGTATAAAATAGATTTAAAAAGGTAAAAGTCTAAGGCTTTTGCCTTTTTTTATTTATATCTATATGATTCACCTAAAAAAAATTATGTTTATGTCTATCATTATTTATAAATATATTAAGGATATTAGATATCTATTTTTCAGTAATATAAAGTAATAGTTTTACTAAGTGTATCTTAATTTCCATTATGTAAAACAAATTAGAGTTTATTTATTAATATAGGATATGATTTTTGTTTAAGAATAGTTATAGTAAAAGATTTTAAAAAGATGATTATAATTATACTAGTATTAATGTATTAAATTAAAATCTCAATATAATAATAAAATACATTAAAATATCGTGAGATAAAATGTTCGATTTAAAGTACATAATGTGTTTTTTTAATATATTTTATATAATATTTTTAAAAAATAAGTTTGTTTATTGTTCAAATAAAATGAAAAAATAATCAACTATTTTGAAGATCAAAACATTAAATTTCTAGATTTTTATCTTTACAAACGCTTTCAAATATGGTACTATTTTTGATGAAAAGATAAATATCAATTTATAGGAGGTTAATATGGCAAGTTTATCATTAAAAAAAATTTATAAAAAGTATGATAATGGCTTTTGCGCGGTAACTGATTTTAATTTGGAAGTAGCTGACAAGGAATTTGTTGTATTTGTTGGACCATCAGGGTGTGGAAAATCTACTACCCTTAGAATGATTGCCGGTCTAGAAGATATAACAGAAGGTGAGTTTTATATAGGGGATAAGTTAGTAAATGATGTTGAACCTAAAGATAGAGACATCGCAATGGTATTTCAAAGTTATGCGCTATACCCACATATGACAGTTTTTGATAATATGGCATTTGCTCTAAAACTAAGAAAAGTTCCTAAAGATGAAATAAAAGCGAAAGTTGAAGAAGCTGCAAAAATTCTTGGATTAGAAGAACTTTTAGATAGAAAGCCAAAAGCACTTTCTGGAGGACAACGTCAAAGGGTTGCACTAGGAAGGGCTATTGTAAGAAGTCCGAAGGTATTCCTCATGGATGAGCCACTATCGAACTTAGATGCTAAATTAAGAAGTAACATGAGAGCGGAAATAATTAAGATTCATAATACTTTAGGTGCAACTACAATCTATGTAACGCATGACCAAACAGAAGCTATGACAATGGCGGATAGAATTGTAGTAATGAAAAAAGGTATTGTTCAACAAGTTGGAAGCCCTAAAGAGATTTATGATCATCCAGAGAATTTATTTGTAGCAGGATTTATAGGAGCACCTACAATGAACTTCATGAGAGGTAGAGTTGCTGAAGGTAACTTTGTAACTAAAGATGGAGGAGAAATAGAAATTCCAGTAGGACACTATGATAGATTAAAAGAACTGGGTTATGAAGGGAAAGAAGTAGTTTTAGGGATTAGACCAGAAAATATCTCTAATGATCCACTTGTACTAGAGACATATTCACATGCCAAGATTACTTCAAAAGTAATTGTGGCAGAGTTATTAGGGTCTGAATATATTGTTCATACTGATTTAAATGGAGAAAATATTAAAGCAATTGTACATTCAAGACAAAATATTAAAATGGGAGATGAACTAACATTTGCTTTAGATATGAATAGAGCTCATTACTTCGATGTAGATACTGAACTTAGTATCTTAGAATAATTTAATTAAGACGTCAAATTTTTATAAAACATACAAAATAAGGAGGCTCATATTATGAGAAAAATAAATAAATTGTTTGCTGTAGCAGCAACAACAGCTCTTGTTTTAACAGGGTGTGTGGGCGGTAAAAAAGAAGAAAAACAAGCAGACCCGAATAAAAAAGTAGAAATTACTTATTGGGACTTCCCACAATTTACAAAAGATAAAGAATTCAAAAAAACTGAGGATTTTGATGCAGCTTTAATCAAAGCGTTTGAAGCAAAAAATCCAAATATTAAAGTTAACTATCAAAAAATTGAATTTACAGATGGACCAGCCAAAATTGAAACAGCTATTCAATCGAAAACAGCTCCAGATGTAATCTATGATGCACCAGGACGTGTAATTGCTTGGGCAGCGAAAGACTTATTAGTTCCATTAGATGATGTTGATAAATCTAAATTAAATGAAGCAGCAGTTAAAGCATCTAGTTACAAAGATAAACTTTATATGTATCCACAAGGGGTAGCACCATTCTTAATGGGTGTGAATAAAGACTTAACTGATAAATTAGGTGTTACAGACCTTCTACCTCTTAACAAACAAGATAGAAGTTGGAATGTTGAAGAATATGAAAAATTCTTAAAAGCAGTTAAACAAAAAGACTCAAGTATTACTCCAGCTTTATTCTACACTAAATCACAAGCAGGAGATCAAGGACCAAGAGCATTTGTAGCGAACTTATACAATTCTTGGATTACAGATGATGCAAACAGCAAATACACTATTAACGATGCAAATGGTGTTAAAGGATTAGAGTGGGTTAAAAAAGCTTACGATGATGGTTTATTAGGACAAGGTGTAGCATTAGAAGCTAAAGATGCTCTAGAGGCGTTCAAATCAGGACGTGCGGCAACTACAATCTTATTCTCTCCTGGTATCGCAGCTTCACACGCATCTGGATTTAACTACAAATTCTTACCATTCCCTAACAATGGAGGAAAAGCTAAATACGATTATCTAGTTGCAGGACCAGCCATCTTTGATAATGGTGATGCAGATAAAGCAGCAGCGGCTAAAAAATTCGTTGACTTTATGGTTAATGATAAAGATTGGGGTAAACGTACTCTATTAGCATCTGGTAACTTCTCAGCTAAAAAAGGTGAAACAGGATTATATGATTCAGAAGAACTTAAATTTGCTGAAGGACTAACTGGACAATACGCTCCATACTATAACACAATTCCAGGATTCGCTAAAATGAGACCGCTATGGTTTAACATGGTTCAAGGTGTATTAAATGGAAAAACTACACCTAAAGAAGGATTAGATAAGTTTGTAGAAGATGCAAATAAAACAATAAAAGAAGCATTGTAATTTGACGTATGAAGGGATAGAGTTGCTTCTATCCCTTTTTTAGATAAAAAATAAACTTTTTAGGAGGTTCTATGAAAACTACTAAGAAAAGAAAAAAAATAGACTTTAGTGCATATCTGTTTATTTTGCCGGTTAGTATATTTTTTATAACATTTGTTTTAGTGCCAATGTTACGTGGACTGCAGTTATCATTATACAGTTTTGCTAAAAAGAATCCAGTATTCGTTGGACTTAAACACTATTCAGACTTAATGTTCAGTGGAAGTGGAGCAACAATCCACGAACCATTCATGAAATCACTTATTAATACGATTATTGTGACGGTAGTTGCAGTACCCATAGTAGTACTAGTATCTATATTTGTTGCAGTAACGATTTACAATAAGAGTGCAGTAGTAAGATCATTTTTCCGTGGAGTATTCTATATTCCAGCGATTTCTTCTGTAGTTTCTGTTACTGTAGTTTGGGCTTGGATCTATCACCCAGAATATGGGATTTTAAACTATGTATTTAAATCGATGCATTTAATTAAGGATAATGTTGACTGGTTAGGAAATCCGAGTACAGCATTATATGCTATTATTACGATTTTGATTACTACTTCATTAGGTCAACCGATAATTCTTTATGTTGCTGCTTTAGGTAACGTGCCAAAAGAATTATTAGAAGCTTCAGAGATTGATGGAGCTACAAAATGGCAAGTGTTCACAAAAATCACTTGGCCGCTGATTAAACCAACGACATTATATATTGTAGTTGTAACTACAATTAACTCGTTCCAAATTTTCGCACTTATCCAGTTATTAACTGCTGGGGGACCGAACTACGGAACAAGTACAATCATGTACCTAGTATATGAAGCGGCAATAAAAAACGGAAATCATGGTGTAGCTAGTGCGATGGGTATTATCCTTGCTGTAATTATTGGAATAATTTCAATACTACAATTTAAGTTTCTATCTACAGACAATGATTAGGAGGATTTAGAATGAAAAGTATAAGTATTTTTAAAATAGTATCAATGATAATATTACTTGGGTTAACTATATTCTTTATTTTTCCATTTTATTGGATTGCATCAGGGTCATTTAAATTACAAGATGTAGCAATAACAATTCCACCAGAATGGTGGCCATCTACTCCAACATTGGAAAACTATGAGAAGTTATTTACATCGAATACATTAAGATGGTTCTTTAACTCAGTATTTATTTCAGTAATGACAACATTCTTAGTTTGTGCTACGTCAGCATTAGCAGGATATGCGCTAGCTAAGAAAAATTTCCCGGGTGTTAAGATAATATTCATGGTGTTTGTGGCAGCAATGGCATTACCAAAACAAGTAATTTTAATACCTTTATTAAACTTAATCACTGAATTTAACTTAATGAATACATACTACGCGTTAATTCTACCTGCGGTAGGTTGGCCGTTCGGGGTATTCTTAATGAGACAATTCTCTCAAGCAATTCCAACCGAACTACTTGAATCAGCAAGAATAGATGGTTGTGGTGAAGTAAGAACATTTATAAATATCGCTTTACCAATCATTAAACCAGGTATAGGAGCATTAGCAATCTTTACTTTCATTGCTAGCTGGAACGATTACTTCTCACAATTAATCTTTTCTAATACACCAGACATGTCTACATTACCTTTAGGGTTAGCAGCGTTAGCACAAGGTCAAGAGTTCTCTAATGACTACGGATTACTGATGGCAGGGGCATCATTAGCATCATTACCGATGATAATCGTGTTCATTTGTTTCCAAAATTACTTTACTCAAGGTGTTACTTTAGGAGCGGTGAAAGGATAATCTTATGGATAAACAACAATTATTAGAATATCTAAAAGGAGAAATGATAGTTTCTTGTCAAGCATTACCAGGTGAAGCTTTATATAAAGAAGAAGGTGGAATAATGTGTTTAATGGCACAAGCTGTTAAGAATGCAGGGGTAAAAGCTATTAGAGCTCAAGGAGTTTTAGATATTAAACAAATAAAAGAACAAACCAATTTACCAGTAATTGGTATAATAAAAAAATCATATGAAGGATATGCTTCATATATAACTGCTACAATGGATGAAGTCGATAAATTAGTAGAGGCAGGTTCTGATATAATAGCGTTAGATTGTACGAATAGAGAGCGAGGGGATGGTAAAACACCTAGTGGATTCGTGAAAGAAATAAAAGAAAAGTATCCTAATGTATTATTGATGGCAGATATTTCTAATTTAGAAGAAGCTATAGAAGCGGAAAGAGCAGGGGTGGATTTCGTAGGGACAACGATGAATGGATATACACCGTATACAGCAAATTCAAAAAAATTCAATCCAGATTTAGTAAAAGAAATCGTAAAAAATGTAAAAGTTCCGGTTATAGCAGAAGGAAAAATTCATACTCCAGAACAAGCAAAACAAGCATTTGAAGCGGGGGCATATTGTATAGTGGTTGGTGGAGCGATAACTAGACCGCAAGAAATTGCATCAAGATTTTTAAGTGAGTTGAGATAATGAGTATAATAGTTTTATTGGCATATTGGTATACCTATAGTAAATGGTATATATTAGGATCGTGGTTTATCACATATATTTTAAACATAGCATTTAAGAAACTATGGCTTTCACCATTATTGATAAATGCTCTTGCATTGGGAGTGTTATTCATAGGTATATACTATAAGTTAATAGTAGGGCAAGAAGTAGGAGCGTCAGTATTAAATGTGTATATGCCGATAGTATTTTCTAGTATTATAATGAATTTACTAGTATTTATTACTAGGAAAATCAAATTAAAAATTAAAAATTAAAAACAAACTATTAATTAGTCGAAAATGAAGGATATTTTTTAATGTTTAGACTGATTAATAGTTTTATTTTATAACAGTATATACATACTTAATATGATACAGATAGGTAAATGAAAATGAATATCAATGAAAATGAAAGTTGTACTATTACATTTTTATTTTTTTTTAGTTTATATTTGTATTTTTAGAAATTTATAATAAATATATTTTGATAAATTTTAAATAACTTAAAAAGCTGTAAAGTGTTGTTAGATTAATATTTTTGGATGGTGAAGATTGAACATAAAATATATTTTTTATTTTTTTTATGAAAAATTAAAATAAGGATATTACTTATTATTGTGTTTTTTAATGAAAATATTGTGTTTGACCTCCTTTATGAGTTAAATATTTTATTGATTTGAAGAGATTTCTGTTATATAATGTAATTAAAGTATTAATCATCTATTATTACTTTGTCTTTTAATAACAGGTTTCTTGTAGATGTATATAACATATTTAGTTATCTTAAGCAAATAAATTTTTTATTGTAAGGTGTAAAAAAATGGAATTAAGAAGAAAGTCCTTAAAATTAATGGGTTCTCATATAGATATTCTTATTTTTGATAGCGTTGATGCTGAAACTATTTTAGATGATGCTGTAGAAATGTTGAAGGTGTATGAACATAGATTTAGTGCAAATGACGACAGTTCTGAATTAATGGAAGTTAATCATAATGCAGGTGTCAAAGCAATCAAAGTCCATCCGGATTTATTTGATTTGATAAAAATAGGGAAAAACCATAGTTGTGCTTCTAATAGCTTTTTAAATATTGCTATTGGGCCAATTGTACAGACATGGAGAATAGGGTTTAAAGATGTAAAAGTTCCTACTAAACAAGAAATTGATAATTTATTAGAAATAACTGATCCTAATCAAATAATTTTAAATGAAGAAGAGCAATCTGTCTATCTTGCAAGAAAGGGTATGGCTATTAATTTAGGTGCTTTAGCAAAAGGATATATTGCTGATCTTATGATTGAATATTTGAAGAAAAGAGGCGTAGATGCTGGATTAATTAATTTAGGTGGTAATGTATTAGCTTTTGGTGATGCCAAGCATAATCAAGATTTAATGTGGCGCATAGGTATACAAAATCCAGTAGAAACAAGAGGGAATCATTTATTTACTATAGGGATAAAAAATCAATCGGTAGTAACATCAGGGATATATGAACGAAATCATACAGAAAATGGTAAAACGTATCATCATATATTAAATCCGAAAACTGGTTATCCCGTTGAAACAAATGTAGCAGGATTATCCATAATCTCTAGAAAGTCAGTAGATGGAGAAATTTGGACTACAAGATTGTTTGGAAAAGATATCAAAGATATTTTAGAAGAAGTGAACAATTTACCTGATATAGAATGTGTTATTGTAACAACTGAAGGTAAAGTCTATTATACAAGCGGAGTGCTAGATAAAATAATATGTTAAATAAAAATATCTTGAAGAATACTGAATATACTATTAATTTAAGGAGGCTCTATTAAAGTGGCTGAAATAAAAAACAAAAAAAATGTTAAAAAAACAAGACAAGAAAATCTAGATACAAATAAAGTAGATAGTACAAAAAAAGAGAGAGGAAACAAAAACATGGTAAAATTAATTGGTCTAGTTGGTACAAACTCTAAAAAATCTACAAACCGCCAACTTTTACAATATATTCAAAAACATTTTGCAGGTAAAGCTGACATCGAATTAGTTGAAATTAAAGATCTTCCTTTATTCAACAAACCAGCTAATAAAGAATTACCTGAAGGAGTTAAGGAAATTGCAGCTAAAATTGAAGCAGCTGACGGGGTTATCATCAGTTCACCTGAATATGACCATGCAGTACCTGCATCATTAATGAGTGCAATCGCTTGGTTATCTTATGGAATTCACCCATTACTAGATAAACCAGTAATGTTAACAGGAGCTTCATACGGAACTCTTGGTTCATCTCGTGCGCAAGCTCACATGCGTCAAATTATGGATTCACCAGAAGTTAAAGCACGTGTAATGCCAAGTTCTGAGTTCTTATTAGGACATTCTTTACAAGCTTTTGACGAAGCTGGAGATATTTCTAACCCAGAAACAGTTGCTAAATTAGATAGTTTATTTGCTGATTTCTTATTATTCATCAAAATTACTGAAAAATTAATTAATGCACATAAATTAGCTGAAAAAGAAATTGAAAACTTCTCTTGGGAAGATTTAAAATAGGATAGGAGTGTAGACACATGAAATTAGTAGGTATCGTAGGTTCAAATGCGGAAATTTCTTATAACCGCAAATTAATGGAATTTATAGCAAAAGAATATAAAGATTTATTCACTTTAGAATTATTAGACATTACTAACTTACCAATGTTTAACCAAGATGAAGATCATTCAAGAGAAAACAAAGATTTATTAGTAATGAACCGTAAAATTTTACAAGCAGATGGTGTTATTATCGCAACACCTGAGCACAACCACACAATTACAGCTTCTCTTAAGAGTGCTCTAGAGTGGTTATCATTTGAATTACACCCACTTGAAAATAAACCAGTAATGGTACTTGGTGCTTCTTACTATGATCAAGGATCATCTCGTGCTCAATTACATTTACGTCAAATCTTAGACGCACCAGGTGTTAACGCAATCGTATTCCCTGGTAACGAGTTCCTTTTAGGTAGAGCTAAAGAAGCTTTCGATGCTCAAGGTAACTTAGTAGATGATCGTACAGTAGGTTACTTACGTACATGTTTAACTAAATTCGTTAAATTTGCTACAGTAGCTCAATCATTAGCAGAAAGAAAACCAACACCGCCAGAAGACTTAACAGCTAGTGGAAAATGTGATACAACAATTGAAGGTGTTGATGGAAATGCTGATGACTGGTATGAAAAAGCAGCTGAAAAAGTTAACGCTGTATCTGGAGATACATATGTTAAACTTGATCGTGGTATCTTAACAGTAGACCAACTTAACTACTTCTTAAACTCTATGCCAATGGAATTAACTTATGCAGACAGCAATAACCAATTCTTATACTACAACTACCACAAAGAAGATTACGAAATGCTTGCAAAACGTCGTCCAGAACAAGTTGGATGTTCATTAGCAAATGTTCACCCAGAGCACCCAGAGAGAATACATAAGAGTGTAAACTGGTTAGTAGGATTACTACGTTCAGGACAAATTGATGTATTCCGTACACACGTACCAACTCACGGACCAGATAAATATGTTGTGCACAACTACCAAGCTATGTACGACAAAAATGGTAAATACGCAGGTATCAACGAGTACATCTTAGACTTCAAACCAATCGTAGATTGGTACTTAAAACAAACAGGTCAATCATTAGTTAAAAATGGAGTACCTGTAGGTCACGGATATGCAGCAGCACCAGCTCCTGCAGCGGCAGATGCAACAAGTGGAGCTTCTGATGCAGGTCATGGTGGAGCAGCACCAGCAGCGCCAGCACCAGCAGCAGATGCAACAAGCGGAGCTTCAGCATAATAAGTTAGAAAAAATGATAAAAAGGCTTAAGGATTATTCTTGAGTCTTTTTTATTTCTAGAGCATATCTAGAGAATATTAAGAAATATTAAGTTATAATATAAAATAAATATACATTAGTGTAAAATAATATTTACTAAATACGGAGAGTATTGTATGAATAAAAATAATGTTCTATCTAAATTATTTCATAGGTATTTTATTGTTGCTTTGAATGGAATGGCCTTAGGGTTGTTCTGTACTCTAATTATTGGATTGATTATTAAGCAGATTGCTATAAGCTTGAGTGGAAGTTTATCGAGTTTCTTACTTGTTATAGCGAGTATCGCAATGGCATTAACAGGTCCAGTTATTGGTATAGGTGTTGCGCATGCGCTTAAAACTCCTAAATTAGTAATCTTAGCTTCTGGTGTAGTTGGATTTTTAGGTGCATTTGGGTCAAATCTAGGTACTAATAATTTGCTAGATCAAGGTAAATTGATAATTAGTGGTTCTGGTGATCCTTTAGGAGCCTTTATAGCTGTAGTTATAGCTGCGGAAATAGGTAGACTTATTTCCGGGAAAACAAAAATAGATATTATTATCACTCCATTTGTCACAATAATCATAGGAGGAATAGTTTCTTATTTAACAGGACCATATTTAATAAAAGGGATGAAAATTCTTGGAACATTTATAAGGGAAGCAACAGAATTACAGCCGTTTATTATGGGAGTAGTTGTTTCAGTTGTTATGGGAATAATTTTAACATTACCTATAAGTTCTGCAGCATTGTCTATCATCTTGGGGTTATCTGGAATAGCAGCAGGCGCATCTACTGTGGGATGTGCAGCTCAAATGGTTGGTTTTGCAGTAATAAGTTTTAAAGCTAATCGTTGGAATGGATTACTTGCTCAAGGTTTAGGAACATCTATGTTGCAAGTTCCTAATATTATGAGAAAACCAGTAATTTGGATTCCTCCAATAGTAGCGAGTGCTATCTTAGGTCCTATAGCAACCATTATTTTTAGAATGGAAAATAATCCAGCTGGTGGTGGTATGGGGACATCAGGATTAGTAGGGCAACTTATGACATGGCAAACAATGTCATCTTATACAGCTCATTCGGTACTGTTTATTGAAATATTGTTACTACACTTTATATTACCTGCAATTATTTCATATGGGGTATATTACTATATGGAGAAAAAAGGTTTTGTAAAAGCAGAAGATTATAAATTAGATTTATAAAAATTTAAGAACTAGCTATAGAAAAATATAGTTAGTTCTATTTTTACGTTTATAGGGGGTGAGTAAAAAATCGTGATTTTGGAGAAATAAGATTTTGTGGATTTTGTTAAGACACTCCCATGTATATGGCATTAAAATGGCATTGAAAATAAAAAAAGAAGCCCCGTTACTGATGTAATAGGGCTTTTAAGCTTCTTCTTATTAACGTACTTCTTTAATACGAGCAGCTTTACCACGTAAGTTACGTAGGTAGTATAATTTAGCACGTCTAACTTTACCTTTACGTACAACTTCAATTTTTTCAACTTTTGGAGTGTGAACAGGGAATGTTCTTTCAACACCAACACCGTTTGAAATTTTACGTACAGTATAAGTAGCAGAGATTCCTCCACCACGACGTTTGATAACTACTCCTTCGAATTGTTGGATACGCTCACGT
>QWCT01000372.1_pt1 | contig 30423 bp, 35 predicted proteins | sample 1972681 | NCBI WGS metagenome assembly QWCT01 (sample SAMN09866701, study PRJNA288562) | Human oral metagenome isolate pre3_saliva, whole genome shotgun sequencing... | isolation source: mouth | host: Homo sapiens | place: USA: California | reverse complement strand
CGTTTGGGGAATCATGATATTACGGCGCCAACCCTATCCCCTTTCTTGCTATAAATAATTTTTTTGAAATATCTTCATCCAGTCGCTATGACTGTGGTGCTTCTCGTATTCCGCTTGCGCTATCTGCTCTAGTTCCCTGTCGTATCGCCCTTTGTCATGTAGTGCACTATGGCACTCTCTGCAAAGCCATACCGTAAGCCCTAACCTGTCGGCGTCCTTTCTCCGTATACCGTGAAGGCAATGGTGCAGGTCTGTATGCCCTCGCCTTTCGCAGATATAACAAATCCCTTTTTCCGTTCCCGGAATTATGCTTTCCATTCGCCCCCCGTGATTTTCTTTACCTCGCCAGTTTTCGGGTTTGCAAGCTGCCTTTTTTCGCTTACGGCTTTTTCAACAAGTGCCCGTATATCGCTTGGCATTTTGGCTGTTTCTCTCTCCCGGATGATTTGCGTGTTGTATGCCTTGATAAAGTGCGACTGCTCCACAGTATCCACTTGGTCTGTGTCAAGCTGTGCAATCTCCCGCAGGTTTGACGGACTGCCTATTGCCCTTTGACACGCTGTCGGTAGCTTCTCGAATTCCTCTTCCGCTCCGTAGTAGCCGTTTCGGATTGCCTTCCGCACAAGTGACCAAGCTTCCATTGCCGTCATGGTGGCATTCTCCGGATCCGTGATTTTATAAATCTTGTCTACAATCTGCCCGGGACTTGGCGGGAATCCTGTTACATCGCTCGACAGGTACAGCTTTACCGCTTGCGCAACAAGCTGAAATTCGTATTCTCCCAGCACCATAGACCACGCAAGCATCATGCCTTTGAAATCCTCTGCTCCCATCTTTGCGTAAAACCTCGGATATGCATTTCTTACGCCGTATACTAGGCGACCGATTTCGCTTTCTGTCATGCAGGATTCCCCCTTTCGTCTACAACCTTGCCCATGCCGTTAAACCATCCCTCTTCGGCTAAGCTTGTTTCTCCGCGGATAACCTTCGCAACAAAGTCATCCTCGCCCCACATGGATTGACTCTTGCCGTTAGGGCTTGCCCGATTTGTATAGTTCCCCTCTAGCACCTTTGTCATGTTGGCGGGTTTCATCAGCCAATCAAAACTTGCTTGCCAACCGCTAGAGCCTTTCAAGAAGTCCGATTGCCCCGCAAGGCTAAAGGCTCGCTTAATCTCATCTAGCCCGTAATCCTTAAGCCTTGCCTTGATTGCACGCTTTCGGGTTTCAGTCAGCTTTATGACCACAGGAAAGCTAGGGCAACATTCGTGGTATGCGTCCAATACGCCTTGGTAGTCCGTCCGCTCCGGCTTAGGCGGTGTGTAGCCGTCGATGTTTTGACGAGATTCTGAACGAAGTGAAGAATCGGCTTCTCCCCCCTTGGGGGGATTATAGGGGGGTAATATATCCTCTTCCTTTTCCTCATCCTCTTCCTCTTCCTCTATAGCCATTTTTGCCATTTCGGATTTTTTTTCGGTATGGCTAAAATAGCACTTGCCATTTTTGCCATCTTCAGAATGGCACTTGCCATTTTTGCCATTCTCTGAATCTTCTGTATTTTCTTCTGTTTGGCACTTGCTATTATCTTGCCATCTGTTTTCTGCACCTTTTTTCCCGTTTTTTGCTCTAATTTCGCACTTTTCCTTATAGTTTGCCTCGTCCTTTTGGAACTGCATTAAGACCATTTCAAACACGCCTTTAACAAACTGATTCTCTATTTTGTATTCCTTTCCGCTTTGATAACAGCAAATCGCATAGAATAATTCGCCGAGTTGCTCTTTTGGAAGACTTTCAAACAGAGGATTCCAGCCCCTATAAAGCATATAAGATTCTTTTTCTATCGTTGTTACTGCCATAAATGCCCCCTAGCGTTCCCTTTACTTTTCTTCATCTTCTGTTATCTGGCTTGTGATAAATTTAAATATTGCAAGAATTATAGGGTCTTCTATATCCGGCTTATTTCCTCGATAAAAGGCACAAACCGCCTTTATCAAGTCTCCTGCTTTTTCGCTAGGCATTGACTCAATCATTATTGCCCATGAATCCCTAAATAAAAATCCTCTTTTATCTTCTGATTTTCCCATTATTTCGCCCTCTTCTTTCTATCCAGTTCCTTTAAGTGATTTAACAGCAGTATTTCATTCTCTGTAAGCTTTAACCGTCTTCCGAGTCCGTGCTTGTATCTTGTAAATTCGTATTCGAGTTTCTTCTTTTGCAGGAAATCAAGCCCCTTTAGTTCCTCTGAAAACTCCTTTTCAAATTCATTCACTTTCAATTATTACAACCTCGATTCTTGGATTTTTTTTATCCACATAGAACAAATCGCCAAAGGATTTTATATCCTTAAATCCGTCGTTCCTTATGGTTTTTGTCTCCTGCAGAGCGTCCATAATGAATTTCTTTGCTGCAGCAATGTTATCGGAATCGCGCATTGTATTTTTCTCGTACCAGTTTAAGACTATGTGCACCGGATATTTCAGCACTGGGCGCACCTTGTCAGCCCTTATTGCGTGTTTACAAATATCTTGCTGTTTCCGTTTCTCTTTAGCCCCTGTGTAAGGGCTCTTTCTATTGGCGGCGATTATCTCATTCATGCCGTCAAGCCGTCCTGCTATCGTGAACTTCTGCTTTCTCATATCTCTTTTCTACCTCTTCAATGATTGCTTTAAGATGTTCGTCTGTCGGTCTTTCCAATCCTAGCTCTACCATGTCCTCGATTACTCCGTTGAGGAGTACGGAAAATTCCTTGCTGTCGTATGTACTGGATCCGAAGTAACAAAGAACTTCTAAATACTTGCATTGCTCCCCTGTTTCCGGGTTCTTCTCCATAGTCTCACCCACTATCTTTGTTTCCCTCCAAACCTTCTGAAGGCTTGTATAGGCAGTTTCTATGATTTTTATGTAAGTGTATTTGCCGTATCTCTTTAAGCTATATAAATACATATCCCAAGCCGTCACGCCTAAGACTGCAGCCATATCGCCTAGGCATTTCCAGAGGAACGCATTTGCATCTACGCTCCTCTTTTTCCTGTACCGGGAAAGGCCTATGGTTAAGTCCTTCCCCTTAAGCTTTTCTATATCCTCGAGGTTCCCGTTTGTTTCCAGTTCCAGCCGTATCTTTCTTTCCGGGAATGTACTGGACAAGCTTTTTATCTCCCCTCGAAGTTCCATTTATGCCCCTTTCTGTATCTCTGTAATACCGCCCCATTGCTTCACAAGAATCTTCCATTTCTTGCCAAAATCCGCATACTGGGAGTTTGTCATCTGCTCCAGCTTTTCGATGTGGTAATAAGCCAGCAAATTGGCTTCCTCGAATTTGTAAGCTACAAACATTTTTCTTAGCGGGATAATCTTGTCATTGTCTATTGTTTTAAGCTCCTTCTTTGCCGCTTCTTCCTTCTCCTTCTGGATCCGTACTTTCTCTGCTTCAATTTCTTCCGGTGTCTTTGCCGGAGCTTGTTTCTGCTGGCTCTGAGCATTCGCCTGTTCATTCTGTGCCGGTGCATTACCGTTCTTTTTCTTAGTTCCGTAAGTGTAAACTACACACTTTCTTGTATCGTTTTGAATTTCAAGCTGTACAATCTTCCCACCTTCTATCGTGATGGAACGGACGGAAAACTTGTCAGATGTTGTATCTTTTCCTTTGTTGTCTTTTTTAATCGTTACCAGTTCTTTGGGAATCCATATAAACGGAGCCGTGTATAGCTCTCTGCCGATTCCAAGATTGAAGCACGCCCTTTTGAAGGAATCTGAAGCTTGCCCCTTCTCTTTCTCTGCATTGGATTCCTTTCCAACGTCTTGCTTACTTACCCATTCCCCGGTTTCGGGATTTTTTACGCTTACTGTGCAGTACAGATTCCCGTCTATAAGTTGGTGGCTTCTTTGCCATCCGAAAATGCTGAAGGTTTCATCAAGAATATTTTGGTCTACTCTTGCATCCTTGTAGAGGAGCAAGGACACGCCGTTTTGATTACAAGTTGACACACGGCAATCTATTTCATCTTTCTTTAAGTATCTGAAGTTCATTTCCTACCCCCTATCTGATCCGTAGGCTCTCACCCTGTTCAAGGTGAGCAAAATCTAGTTCTTTTCCTTCTTTCAAGTCCTGCGTAATCTTCTCTTTATCCGCTATCGGGTCTTGGAAAATGTAGTAATCCATTGGGATATCTTCCAAGCCCTTATCAAGTACAAGCCTTGGCTTATTCTTTTGTATTCCAAAATTGAAAAGTTCCGTCTTGAATTTTGTTTTACCTGTAGCAACCATTGCCCCTTGCAAGCTGTCCTTAATGCGCTTTATGTTGTTTTCAATGGCCTTCTTTCTTTCTGCAAGGCGTTTGCTTTCCTTGTCTAAACCCTCAGCCCTGTTTTCCAGTTCAGCGATAACTTTCGCATAGTTGTCAGCTTTAATCTCTAACTCTCCCTCGATACCTTCAAGGGTGTCTTTAAAGACTTCCTCGTCTATTTCCTCCGCCATATCTAAAAGAGTCATATATTCTGCTGCTATCTCGTAAAGTGTTGCCATTGATTTTTCTTCCTTTCTTTGGTATCATGTCAATTGTTCTAATTTTATTTGTTCCCTTGGGCGTGCCAGCGTTCAGGGAATTTTTTATTCTGTCGAGTATTTCCATCTGCACTAGGCAAAGAATGAGGATTGCCATTGTTAAGATGAAATACTTCATCACTATGTCACCGATTGGCGGTTCAGAATCCAGTAAAGTAACAAGGATCATCCACCCGATACCGTCAACCACCGCTATAGCTTTCGTGTATTTCTTTGCGTAGCGGATAAGCTTTAATGCAGTTCTTCTTTTCATCACTCCCCCTTTAGAAAAATAGGTCTACTATCTCGCTTGTTGTAAACCCTACGAAATTTGCTACAGCGATAATCTGCCCTAAGCTCAGCTTTCTTTCATTCAGTACTACATTGAATTCTTTTCTGTTGTATCCCAGTAGTAAGCTACATTCTCCGATATCTACCCTGTGATAAAGAATTGCTTTTTTAATTCGCTTGTTCCGTTCTGTAATCATGCAAATTCCCTCATGACTTCCAGCCTCTCGTTATCCCGAAATTCCAAGGTTCTAAAAATTCCGCATAACTCTTCCCATGTGAAGTTTCCGTTTTTTCTTTTCTTTTGGAATCCTCGCTCTGTGAGTCCGATTGACTCCGCTACTTCTTTAAATGTCAAATCCTTATCCGCTTTATGGACTCTAATTGCTTTATCAAAGCGTTTGTTTTTGTAGTTCTTATCAAGTCGTACTTTCGGCATTGCTCTCCTCTCTTTCTAATCTCTCTTTCATAAGCACCATGCCTTGCCCAAAGCTTATGAATACATCCTTTTCCTGCCTGTCCATTTTTGAAGCTAGTTCTAAAACCTTTTTTGCTTTTTCTTTCTCTTCTTTTTTCATTCTGCCCCTTTCTAATTCTGTCCTTGTCTAGTTGAGTTACAGGAATCAGAAGGCTAATTGCCTGCCCTATATCTCTCTTAGTCTTCCAACAGCACTTCTGACCTTCTAATTTCTAAAGTTGGTATAGCCTCAGGGTTTAAAAACCCGTTGAATATCAGCATTGCAACTTTATGCCTAGCACTTTGTGCGTCATCAGCTTCGACACGAATCTCAACCTCTACGGTATTTTTAACTTTGTAGTACGCCATTTTTCTTTCTCCTTTCTAATAGTTGCGATTGATTTCTGCCTCAATGACCCAGTCCGATATGTTGTTATCCTTTCGGAACAGTTCATCTAAGTAGTCATCAATGTAGCCCTTTGCCGTTTCCTTTGCGTCTTCCTCGTCAAAACCGAGTTGTTCTAGGTCGAGTTCGATTTTTAATGTGATGTGATGATTTTCTATTCCCATGTGTTGCTCCTTTGTGTTTATTTAACTTTGTGATGTATCTGCATTATATTGTGATTTTATCACTATGTCAAGCGTTTTTTGTGATTATGTCACAGATTTTTATTGACAATGTGTCTTTTCTTATTTATAGTGTTTTCAGAAAGTGAGGTACAGTATGGGAGAAAGAATCAAGGAATTGAGAAAATCATTAAAAATGACTCAACAGGAATTTGCAGATAGATTAAATATTCAGAGGGGAAGTATCGCCAGCTATGAGACAGGGAGAATCTCTCCTAGTAATGCAACTATTTCTTTAATCTGCAAAGAATTAAATGTTTCTGAGGATTGGCTCAGAAATGGCAACGGCGATATGTTTATCCCCATGACTAGAGACGAGGAAATCGCCTCATTTATTGGTGGGGTTCAAGCCGATGTTGACGACACATTCAAGAAAAGGCTTATTGCAGTTCTTGCCAAGCTTGATGAAAAAGAATGGGATTTACTGGAAAAGATGGCAGAGGATATTGTTAACGCAAAAGAAGAAAAACAAAAAGACTAGGTTTTACCCTAGTCTTAAAATGGCCTTGATGTAGAACAGGATTAGCCTCAGCTCCTTCTTGCTAGCCTTATCAAGGTACTTTAGTATCAGTTCTTTCTCGTCCATAGCCTTTTTCTCCTGCACATACTAAAGTAGCGATGTCTTTATTTTATAGAACAAATGTTCTTATTTCAATACCTCGTTGTTATAATATTTTTTTATAGGTGACTTATGGCAATAGAACGATTAAAGAGCGGACGATATAGAATCCGCTTCGAAAAAGACAAGAAGAAACATTCTATAACTACAGATAAAAAGCCGAACAAAAGAGAAGAAGCATTCCTCATTCAGCAATACTTAGACTCTCTTAACAGGAAAAGGAAAAAAGGAACTTTCCAAGAATACGCTATAGAATACATTGAATCGAAAGAAAATGTGCTGTCGGCTTCTACGATTAAAGGATATAGAAACGCTTTAAAAGCTATCCCTATATCCTTTTTAAGTATTCAGCTTTTCTCTATAGAGCAACACGACATTACTAAGCTTATTAATTCAATGGTATCAGAGTTCAAGCCTAAGACCATCCATAACAGGCATGGCTTTATTTCTGCTGTCATAAAAGAATTTAGACCAGACTTTATACTAACAACAAAACTCCCAAGGAAAGAGCAAAAAGACATCTACACACCTTCCGAAACGGAAGTCATGCAGATTTTCAAATATCTAAAAGAATCCCCACGGCTTAGCAGGCATTACATTCCTGTATACCTTGGCGCAATGGGCTTGAGGCGTTCAGAAATAGGCGCATTATGCCTTTCCGACCTATCAGACGATAATTATATCTCCATCACCAAAGCAAAGGTCTTAAACAGCAAAAACGAATGGATCATTCAGAATTACACAAAGACGGAAAGAAGCAACAGAAAAATCCCCATACCGAAAGACTTAGCGGATGAAATCAGAAAGCAAGGCTATGTTTACAAGGGAAGTTTAAATCAAATTTTCTGCGCTTTGGATTCTGCACAAAAGGCATTAGGCTTGCCACACTTCGGCATACATCGCTTACGATCCTACTTCGCCAGTAAAGCCCATGCTTTAGGAATACCCGATTCCGTTATTCTGACATTAGGCGGTTGGAAAAGCGATAACATCATGAAGGGAATTTATAGAAAAGCCCTTACAGAAGATTTAGAAAACGCTTCGGAAAAATACTTAAATCACTTTAACAATGACCAATAAAAACGTGGGCGGTTTCGTGGGCGGGTGGGTAGGAAAAACCATTCTTTTTTTCGGAATATGCGTTCTTGTTTCACACCCCTAAAACAGCAAAAAACCTTAGGTTTCAAGCCGTTCTTGGCTATCTTCCTAAGGTTTTCTGATAACAGGGGATGAGGGATTCGAACCCCCATCGGCGGTTTTGGAGACCGTTGCTCTACCCTTGAACTAATCCCCTTTGCTGAAAAAACAACGTTGTAATTTTACTCTAGTTTTTAAAGATTGTCAACGCTTCTCTTATGTTTTTTACAGGAATCAATTCAATATCTTTACTGATATAGACATCCTTTTGAAAATGGTATGCAGGCAGAACAATCCGACGAAAGCCAAGTCTCTTCGCTTCTTCTATTCTCTGCTTGCTTTGGCTGACAGCCCTAACCTCCCCGGATAATCCCACCTCTCCGAAAACCATGATATCCTCTTTGAGCGGAATATTACGGTAACTGGACAGAAGTGCCAGAATAACCGCCAGATCTACAGAGGGCTCGGAAATACGCATGCCACCTGTAATGTTAATATATGCATCAAATTTGGAGCACTCTATCCCCAAACGTCTTTCCATAATAGCAAGCAGCATATTCAGTCGATTATAGTCCATTCCGTTTGCGGTACGTCTCGGGATACCGAAACTCGTCGGAACCAATAGACCCTGTATTTCCATAAGAAGCGGCCTTGTTCCTTCTATACCGGAGGAAACTACAGAACCGGAAGACTCTACAGCCCTGCCGGAAAGGAGAAATTCGGAAGGATTTTTCACCTCCTCCAGTCCGTTTGCCTCCATAGTAAAAACAGCAATTTCATTGGTGGATCCGAAACGATTTTTCTGTCCGTAAAGGATTCTAAGCTGTGTATTCTTCTCTCCTTCAAAGTAAAGAACCACATCTACCATATGTTCCAAAATCTTCGGCCCTGCCACATTTCCATCCTTTGTAACATGACCCACAATGCCGATAGCAATTCCCTTTTCTTTAGCAATACGTAAAAGTGCAGCAGTACATTCCCTTACTTGGCTGACAGAACCGGGAGACGCAGCTATTTCCTCCAAGTACATGGTCTGAATCGAGTCAATAACCATAAAGTCAGCCTGTATTTCCTCTACCGCTTCCACAATATTCTTTAAATTGGTTTCAGAAAGAAAATAAACCTCACCCTCCGCTTTTTGCATCCTTTCCGCTCTTAATTTAATCTGTTTCAGAGACTCCTCTCCGGATACATAAAGCACTTTTTTCCCTATTTTTCCAAGATACAGACTTATCGAAAGAAAAATAGTGGATTTTCCGATACCGGGATCCCCTCCCAAGAGAATAAGGGAGCCGGTTACAATACCGCCTCCCAAAACCCTATCTAGTTCACTATAGCCCGATGAAAGTCGGTCTTCTTCTCTCAAGACAATATCCTTCAGCTGCTTTACTTCTGCTCTCTGGGTGCTTCCAATTCTGGAAAATGCCTTGTTTTTTTCCGAGCTTTCTTTCGGGGCCTCCACCATAGTATTCCAACTTTTACAGGAAGGGCACTGTCCAAACCATTTGATGGTTTCATACCCGCACTCTTTACAAAAAAAACGACTTAGACTTTTTGCCATGCTTCCTTCCTTTTCCTATTTTTCTTACACTTTTTCTTTTCTAACAGCGGTTCTTAAACTCTCTCCGTTTTTATCTACACGCAGGTTCACCCTTTCTCCTGCCTGCACATCTCCATCCAAAATAGCTTCCGATAGCAAATTCTCCACCTCAGTCTGAATGGTCCTCTTCAAAGGACGAGCTCCAAACTTCGGATCGTAACCCTTCTCTATCAGGAAGTTTTTTGCCTTCTTATCGAGGTTAATGCCAAGGTTCATCTCCCCCTTAGCTCTCTTATATAGGTTCTTCAAAAGAATATCCAAAATCTTGGACATATCTTCCTTACTAATTGGACGGAAGACAATGATTTCATCAATACGATTCAAAAATTCCGGTTTAAACAAGCGTTTCAGCTCCTCTAAAACCTTATTTTTCATGTAATTATAATCTCCGTCACCCTGGTCCGCCGGAGAATCAAAGCCCAATTTCTTGGGGCTCATGATTTGCTCCGCACCGACATTGGAAGTCATGATGATAATCGTATTTTTAAAGGAAACCTTCCTTCCCTGCGAATCGGTGATATGTCCGTCATCCAAAACCTGTAAAAGAATATTCAAAACATCCGGATGCGCCTTTTCTATCTCATCAAAAAGAATAACGGAGTATGGGTTTCTTCTAACCTTCTCGGAGAGCTGTCCCCCTTCATCATAACCGACATAGCCGGGAGGAGAACCAATCATTTTGGAAACGCTATATTTCTCCATATATTCGGACATATCTACACGAATAAGATTCTGTTCCGAACCGAAAACCACTTCAGCAAGTGCTTTGGAAAGTTCCGTTTTTCCTACACCGGTAGGCCCGAGGAACATAAAAGAGCCGATAGGACGCTTTGGATCCTTTAAACCTACTCTTCCTCTCTTAATCGCCTGCGATACGGCATGAACCGCCTCATTCTGCCCTATTACTCGAGTATGAAGAAGGTCCTCCAGCTTACGAAGCTTTACACTCTCCGATTCGCTCAGTTTTTTAGCCGGAATTTTAGTCCATTCCGAAACCACATTGGCAATATCCGACTCCGTCACATGAAGCTTATTCTCTTCCGTGTCTTTCTTCCAAAGCTCCAGATCGTGATCCAGCTTTTTCTTCTTTTGCTCCTGTTTCTTCTTAATCTGAGAAGCTGCCTCAAAGTCCTCCTTCCGGATACACTCTTCTTTCTCTATCTCCAGCTCCATAAGCTGTTCTCGAAGACGTTTAATATTTCTAGGCTCTCCGCTGTTCAATATACGAAGCTTGGAAGCGGCTTCATCAATAAGGTCAATAGCCTTATCCGGTAAATAACGGTCATTAATATAGCGGGAACTGAATTTTACGGCAGCTAATATAGCACCATCATCAATGCTTACCTTATGATGTTCCTCATACTTTTCCTTAATTCCCCGAAGAATCGCAATGCTTTCCTCTTCACTTGGCTCTTCTACCGTAATCGGCTGGAATCGTCTTTCCAAGGCAGCATCCTTTTCAATATGCTTTCTGTATTCTTCTAAAGTTGTAGCGCCGATAATTTGCAGCTCTCCTCTTGCCAAAGCCGGCTTTAAAATATTTGCCGCATCCAAGGCGCCTTCCGCTCCCCCCGCTCCGATTAGGGTATGAATTTCATCAATAAACAGGAGAACCTCACCATCATTTCTCGCCTCGGAAATAACACGCTTAATTCTCTCTTCAAACTCTCCCCTATACTTAGAGCCGGCAACCATCGCGGAAAGATCCAATGTAAGAAGCCTTTTCTTGGCAATAATTTCAGGCACATCGGAAGAAGCAATCCTGTTTGCCAAACCTTCCACAACAGCCGTTTTTCCGACTCCGGGTTCTCCAACCAGACAAGGATTGTTCTTGGTTCTTCTGGAGAGAATCTGTATCATCCTCATAATCTCCGCTTCTCTTCCGACCACAGGATCCAGCTTTCCCTCTCTTGCCAAAGAGGTCAGATCTCTGGAATATTGATCCAAAGTCGGCGTCTGAGAATTTCTTCCTGCGCCATCCTTTTGGGATTTATTTTCCACAAATTGATCTCTTCCCATAGCGGAATTCAGCTGAGAATATATTTTCTGTGCAGATGCTCCCAAGGTGGAAATAATCCTGGAAGCAACGCAGTTTCCATCCTTTAACATTGCAAGAAGTAAATGTTCTGTTCCTACCAAATGAGAGCCGCTTTCTTTGGCTTCCTGCATTGCCTGTTCCAACAGTCGCTTTGCGGAAGGTGTGTATCCGCTTGGATCGGCAATGGAAAGTTTACCATCCGTACTGATAAACTTGGCAATCATTTCTATAATTTTATCTTCCGTAACATTGTTTGCCTTTAAAACCTTTCCGGCAACCGCGGTCCCTTCCCGAACCAGCCCCAAAAGGATATGTTCCGTCCCGATGTACTGGTGGTGACATTCCTCAGCAACCTCAATTGCCAGCTGTAACGCTCTTTGGGCCTGTATAGTAAACTGATTCATCTTTTCACCCTATTCCTTTATACTTATATACGCAGAAAACCGTGACCCTTTATTCTTCTCAATAAAGACCTTCACAGTTTTAAACGCCACCTTCATTACAGGCGGATTCCCTATTACAACTCTTTACAAATCTTCGATCTCTAATTCTGTATCTTCTGATTCCTCTTCCTTTTTCTTTGTCTCTTCTCTTCGCTCTACGGAAATGGCTCTGGTTGCACCTAAATCTTCGTCCTCCAAATCATCTTCTATAAGCGATTCCCGTACAGAAGTAATCATCTTTGTCTGATCCAGCTTCTCCTCATCCTTATCAAACGATTTCAAAGAAATACCCTCTACATTTGGACGCAGCTCTTTTTTATCGATTCCTATGTTATCCTTCTGGAATGCGATAATTCTCTTCAGTCTGTTTCTTTCCTGCCACAGGAATGCGGCAAGTACAACCGAAAGTAAGGCCAAAAATCCGAAAACACAGGAAAGAATAAACTGCATATTAAACTTTCCCACCAGACTGTCGTATCGATTCAGAAGCTCGGGATAGCTTTCTGCGTTTTTCTTCTGCTCTTCCTCCAGAGGATCCTGAAAATATCTTTGAATGGTCTTCTCTTTTAAGTCGTAACGATAAAAGTTCAAGTCTCCGGCATCATTCATACCATAGATAATGATGTACTGGTGGTCAGACTCCGCCTTCCATACCCATCCCTTTACCTGGTGTCCGTCAACATCAATGGTACTCTCCAAAAATCCTGCCGGAACCTGTACGTCTGAACCGGGATTCATGATGGTAATGCTCTTATCCTTAGCGGTAAGCTTTACTCCTTCATTGACTGTTTCTTCTTTTTCTTCCTTGCTTTCCTCCGTCTCGGACGATGCACTCTCGGATGCAGATTCTGCCGGATCCGCTTCACCGCCTGTTGCAGTTACGGTAGAAGCACCGACATGGGTTAGGTTTAACAAAGACTCGTCCTGCGTGTAAACCTCCTGCTTTTCCACGTTAATTGTAGAGGTACCGGCACTCAATACTTTGAACTCCAAAATATATGCCAAGGTATTGCTTTCACTTTGGTCTCCGCTTCCATGAACCCGAAGCGTTCCCGCTCCTCCATCCGTATCCGTACCGGATACAAACTGCAGGGCGTTGCCGTCGTAGCGCAAGCTGATATCTGCACGAGAAAGGGGAGTATCACTTTTTACTTTTAAATTCAAAGTAATGTTCTCTCCTACATTCCCTGACGGATCGGAAAAGCTGAGCTGACCGTCTGCAGCAAAGCAGGTGAAGGAAAATAGTATGCCCAGCATTAAGCTTATCAAGATTGTTTTCATTTTCATCATAGCTTCTCACTTCCCTTCCTTTATGACAAAGGAGCCTTTCCTACCTCGATAATTTCCACTCCGCTTTCATTTCCGCCACTTCCGGAGCTAGTCTGATTTGCTGTAGCACCGCCATAGTTAAGCTTAATCGTATAGTTTTTCTCGCTTCCGTTCTCCGCTTTTACGGTAATAACAACGCTATCTCTTCCTTCTACGCTCTGATTTCCATTTCCTTTAATCTGCGCCTTACCATCTACCGCAGTAGCTGCAATATCTAAAGACTTCGTTCCATTGGACAGACTGATACTGTAGTTTTCATTTTCTCCACTAAAAGAGGGACTTAAATTATATCCCGATATCGATAAGGAGGTAAGTCTGTTGTTGGGACTTCCCGTTCCGGTCGGAATAGCCGCTCTTTCAGCAGGCATATTTTCATAAATAGGAATATTGAAAACCAAGGCTTTTTGTCTCATCTCGGAAGTATAAGCCTTAGCAAGCTTTGCCCCTTCCTCTGCCGCTCCTTGCACATTGGTCATATATTGGTGCTTATACAGATTGGCTCCTTGTACATTCCACTTCTTTAAGTACAAGGTATTCTGTCCCGCATTCAGATAGTTTTCTGCAAAAAACTGCGCCCCTCCAAGGATAGATTTTTCATGAGAATTCCACGGTCTTCCATAGGAACCGCTCTGCCCCGCGTACCATAGGCCTCTTTCTACAGCCCCCATACCGTTTGCCGCGTAGGCTCCTACATTAAAATAGTTGTAGAAACCGGATGCACCGGAAACGGAACCGCTGGTCCCCTTTCCCTGTTCCTGTAAAATCATAGCTGCAAGGACATAGGGATTTTGCTTTGTAGTTTCCGCCGCTTTCATGAGAATTCCTGTATAGTCGATACCGGAACGCTTTACTGTGTCACCTCCGGTATTTCCACCGGAACCGCTTCCGCCGGACACAAACTCTCCCGGTCCCGCAGCTGAAACAATGACATTGTCTCCGGACACAGGGGAAAAGGAGTCTTCAGCAGAAGCTGCGACTGAACCTTCCTCTTGAAATGCGGTACTTTCTTCCACAGTTGAAGCAGTCGCACTTTCCATAAATGTGCCCTTTAACACGGAAGAAAGACCTTCTGCGGTCTGTTCCTCCGGATTATAATTATGTAACAAAAACTGGAAGATATAGGACTCATCCATAAAATTTCTCGGATCAAGATAATAAGCAGTTAAAGCTCTGGAAGCTGCCACCCATTTGGCCCCGTCAAATCCCGGCCATGTTCCGCTGTTCCAGTCATATTTACCTGCATCGGTTGATTTCCAAGAGGAAATGGCATTTTTATCCACAAGGCTGCTGGTACCTTCCATCTCTCCATTCAACACCGCATCCCAATTCAGATTGGTCTTCATCCCCTGAAAGCGCCAGCTCGGAAATTCCGCATGAAGATTACGAAGTCCTTCCTTGTAGGACTCCGGAAAGCCTTGTTGATTCAATTCATTTTCAAAAGCTTCGTCTCTCTGATATTGCACCGGGAACTTCACAAAATCGGAACGGATATATCCTTGGCCTCCGGCATACTTAACCGGATACCAAGTCGAACCGTCACTTCCCTGCACCGGGTCATTTACGGTAATGGAAGCATTCGAAAAAAGATTGGTGACTTTACTGCTCTTCACAGTGGCCTCCGCACGAATATTCACCAAACTTCCTTTTACCAAGGCCGCCCTTTCTCCTGCCAATGCCGGCATAGACGCCATAGCAAAAGACAATGTTAAAGCAAGGGCTGTACAAACTTTCTTATGCATATCTTCTCCTCATTCTAGGGGCTTTATTCTCTTTTTAAGATTTCTACTCTATTCTTCGACATTTTCCTGTTTCAGTTTAATTTTTTTGCTATATCCCGTCAATGCATATACAAAGAATTCAGATAAAAGTAATGATTTAAACCATGACCTTGAGTAAAGAAGGATAAATGCCAAGTTCGCGGAGATCGAAACAGGTTTTATCCCCCATTCCAATCCCCGCGAAGATTCAATATGCTGTCTTTTTTTATTAAAGCCTAGACCGGATAAGCCTTATTGGCTTTGTCCGCACTGCTTAGTGCTACACCGCTCTTTTGTGCATCTCTGTATTCAAAGAAGTCCTTTGCAACCTGCGGAAAAAGTGCATAAGACAATACGTCCTCGGGCTGTCTCGTCCATTCCTTAGCTTCTTCCTCAAACTTCTTAAGCTGCGGTGCAATATGATCTGCGGGACGGTCTGTCATCTGTTTCTCGCCCTTTAAGATCTTCTCTACCACTTCCGGATTCATCGGCTTTACCGTTTTTCCGAATTCCCCGGCTACAAGCTTATAAGACTCCTTCGGCACCATCTTATAACGTTCTCCGGCAATAACGTTCATTACCGCCTGTGTTCCCACGATCTGAGAAGACGGCGTAACGAGGGGCGGCTCTCCGAAGTCCTTTCTCACTCTTGGCACTTCCTCCAGCACTTCCTGCAGTTTATCATCTTTTCCGGCCTGGTGAAGCTGAGAAATGAGGTTTGAAAGCATTCCTCCGGGAACCTGATACTTCAGTGCCTTAACATCCACACCGAGAACCTTTGTGGAAAGGAGTCCTGACTTAATACACTCTTCTCTGTACGGCTGGAAATAATTAGAAATTGCAATCAACTTATCGAGATCCAAACCGGTATCATATTCCGTCCCCTGCAAAGCGGCAACCATAACGTCCGTAGACGGCTGAGAGGTCCCCATCGCAAACGGAGTAGACGCGGTATCAATAATATCCGCACCCGCCTCAATTGCCTTTAAATAGGTCATGGAAGCCATACCCGTAGTATAGTGCGTATGCATCTCAATCGGAAGCTTTGTTCCCTTCTTTAAAGCTTCAACAAGCTCTGTCGCCTGCTTCGGAAGAAGTAAACCCGCCATATCCTTAATGCAAAGAGAGTCGGCACCAAGGCTTTCTACCTCTCTTGCAAGATTCTCCCAATATTCCAGAGTATAGGCATCTCCCAAAGTATAGCAAAGTGCAATCTGCGCATGCCCGCCTTCTTTATTACAAGCCTTTACCGCAGTTTCCAAATTACGAATATCGTTTAAGCAGTCAAAGATACGAATAATATCTATTCCGTTTGCAATGGACTTCTCTACGAAATACTCCACAACATCATCCGCATAGTGGTTATAGCCCAAGATATTTTGTCCTCTGAAAAGCATCTGCAGCTTTGTATTCTTAAAATGCCTCTTTAACATCCGAAGACGCTCCCAAGGATCCTCCTTTAAGAAGCGGAGACAAGCGTCAAAGGTTGCTCCACCCCAGCACTCGACAGCGTGATAACCGACTTCATCCATCTGATCTAAAATCGGCTCCATCAGCTCGCTGGGCATTCTGGTGGCAATTAAGGACTGGTGCGCATCTCGAAGCACCGTTTCCGTGATTTTAACTTTAGCCATAAACTCCCCTTTCTTATTTTACCCCAAAAACAGCCATAAAGACACCCGCTGCAACAGCAGTACCGATTACACCGGCTACATTCGGCCCCATAGCGTGCATAAGCAGGAAATTGGTCGGGTCGGACTCGGATCCCACCTTCTGTGAAACCCTGGCTGCCATAGGAACTGCGGAAACACCTGCAGAACCGATAAGGGGATTAATCTTCTTTCCGGATAAATAATACATTACTTTACCTAGTAATACGCCGGCTGCCGTGCCGAAGGCAAAGGCAATCAGTCCCAAAAATACGATTTTCAAAGTATCCAAGTTTAGGAAGGCCTCCGCAGAGGTTGTTGCCCCTACAGAAGTTCCCAGTAAAATAACGACAATATACATCATGGCATTTGCCGCAGTATCTGTCAGCTGTCTTACTACACCGGATTCCTTAAAGAGATTTCCAAGCATCAGCATTCCGACAAGCGGTGCCGTGGTTGGCAGTAAGAGGCAAACCACAATCGTTACCACAATAGGGAAGAGTATCTTCTCCAGTTTGGAAACCGGACGAAGCTGTTCCATCTTGCACATTCTCTCTTCTTTGCTTGTAAGGACTCTCATAATCGGCGGCTGAATAATCGGCACCAATGACATATAACTGTATGCCGCAACCGCAATCGGACCAAGAAGCGCCGTCTGTCCGAGCTTATTGCAAAGGAAAATGGAAGTCGGGCCATCTGCTCCTCCGATAATGGAGATTGCAGCGGCAGCGGCACCGTTAAAGCCCATAAAAATGGCAAAGAAGTATGCCGCATAAATACCGAATTGAGCAGCTGCACCAAGAAGAAAGCTAATCGGATTCGCAATAAGAGGCGAGAAATCCGTCTGTGCTCCTACTCCAAGGAAAATCAGGGACGGTAAAATCGTCCATTCATCCAAACGGAAGAAATACCAAAGCAGCCCTCCCGTACCGTTTATTGATTTTTCCGGACTAAGCATGATGTCCGGATAAATATTAACCAACAGCATTCCAAATGCGATGGGAACCATGAGAAGAGGCTCAAAGCCCTTGGCGATACCCAGGTAAAGAAAAATCAAAGCAACCAGAATCATAAGATAATTCCCGTAGCTCAAACTGAAGAATGCTGTTTGTTCTAGTAGATTTAAAAATGTCTCTACTATATTCATAAATTCATCCTCCTAAGTTCTAGCCCTCCAGGCTTACCAGTACCGCTCCGGACTCCACACTGTCTCCCACGTTAACATGAATTGCTACTACCTTTCCATCCTTCGGAGCAACAATGTCATTTTCCATTTTCATGGCTTCTAAAACCAGAACCGGTGTGCCGCTCTTCACACTGTCTCCCACATTTACTTTAACAGCAAGAACCTTACCGGGCATCGGTGCAGTCACGGAAATATTTCCCTGTGCTGAAGCCTTTTGCACGGGAGCTGCCGCAGAAATAGGTGCTGCAGGCTTTGCCGCGGGAGCCGCCACAGGAGCTGATGCACTTCCCACATTTCCTTTTTCATCCACAGTCACATCATAAGAAACACCATTCACCGTAATTGTATATGCTTTCATTTTTAACCTCTACTTCCTTCTCTTTACCGAGCGTACAATCAATCCGTTTTCCAAAGTTCGAGCACCACTGAAAGGATTCTTTCTTCCCAAATCTTCTTCGTATGCCTTAACGGCAGCCATAAGAATGATACTGAGGAGTTCCTCTGAAATCCCTTCTTCCTTTTCCAAAACAGCAGGAATGCTTTTCGTCTCTACTGCTGTACTTCGCTTTTCTTCCTTTTTCAGTTCCAAAGCCTGACGGTCTTTTTCTTTTTTAGCCTCTGCCCGTCTTACTTCCCACTTATGGACCTGATCAAAAAGACTGATAATCCATGCAATGAAGATTAAAACGGCAAAAACAGTTCCCATCCCGACTATCATATTTTGGAAAGCGGAAAGCAGCTTTTCCTGCATGGTATAGACCGGGTTAAAGCTTAATTCCGTAAATTGATAGTAGCCGTCCGGAATGACCGCATGGAAAATCAACTCTCTCTTTTCAAAACCGGCATGCAGATTAATAACATAACTGTCATCCTCTGTTTTCACTTCCACATTTTCCACTTTTTGGAACTTGCCCAAATCTTTTTTGTTATTCTTAAAGTTTGTCAATGCATTGTAAAGAACTTCTTCTTTTGCCTTGTACGCCTGATTAATACTATCTTCCAGTTCCTGCTCGTCTTCTCCCTCAACTTCAAGGAAATAGTCGGTCATCATCTGGGTTAGTCCGGAACGCTCTTCCTCTGTTAAAGACAGTGTTGTCTCTACCTTCTTTTTTCTACAGGAGAAAAGAAAAAGAGAAAGAAGCATAATCGCAAGGAGGAAGAATAATCGTTTTATTTTCTTCATAATTCCTCCCTTAGATGCTGCCGTATTTTTTATGGAAATCAAAATTCGCCTTGCCGTAAAGCATATCAAAGGCGGAAATCACTCTCTGCCTTGTTTCTTCCGGTAAGATAATGGCATCAATATATCCGCGGTAAGCCGCACTCTTTGCAGAACCTTTTTCCTCAAGGAACTGCTTGGCCTTTTCTTCTCTATCCTCCAAAGTCTCATCAGGATATAAAATATTTGCAGCTAACTTCGCATCCATAACCGAAATCTCGGATTCCGGATATGCGAAAACCAAATCCGCTCCCAAGCCCTTACTGCCAAGACAAGCGCCTGCAGAACCGACTGCCTTTTTTACCAAAGTCACCAATGGTACGGAAGCATTTCCATAGGCGGACAGGAGCTCTCCCATTTCCTTGGTCATGTGCATCTCATTGCAGCTGCAGTTCTCAAATCCCGGAGTATCACAAAGTGTAAGAACCGGAATAGAGAAGCTGTTACAGAAACGAAGGAAACGATTCATCTTCACAACAGCCTTCCAGTGAAGTGCTTCTCCTGTTGTTGCAATGCCTCCCACTGTCTGTCCGTTTAAGCGCAGAAATGCAGTAACTGCACCCTCTCCGTAAGCTCTTCTTACTTCAAAAATCTCCCCCTCATCGGAAAGTGTACTAAGTGCTTCTCTTGCAGGCATTGTAAAAAATCCGTCCACTGCACGATTTAAATTGTCTTCCACGTCTTCATTATAGGCTTCATCTTCATTGTTTGCCGGCAAGAAGGAAAAGGCTTTGCGAATTTCGGTAATCAATTCTTCTTCCGTTCCGGAAAAATCCAGATTGCCGGCTTCTTCCTGTGCTTTAGCCTTGGCAAAATCATCATTTTTATTGCCTTTCACCGCATCGGGAGCGTTTAAGAACAATCTGCCGTCCTTATTCTCCATAAAACTAAAATCAGAAAGAGAAGCAAGCACTGCCATTGCTCCGCCTGCCTGACCGTAAACAACAGAGTATAAGGGAATCAACCCCTTTGCCTTTGCCTTCTTCTCATAAATACGGGAAAGAGCAAAAAGAGAATCTGTCGCTTCCTCCAGACGAATTCCGCTGGAATCCAAAAGTTCCAAAATCGGAGCCCCCATCTTCAGTGCCATATCATAAAGCTGCGCAATCTTTTTACCGTGCATTTCTCCCAAAGAACCCGAAAGAATATTTCCGTCCTGGGCATAAACATACACCGGCTTTCCGGATATACTGCCATAACCGCAGATAACGCCATCCGTGGCTTCCTTTTTTCCCTCCTGAACAAAATCCGTACTTCGACTTCTTACCAAAGCACCGATTTCGACAAAACTATGTGCGTCCAGCAAGGACTCAATGCGATTTCTTGCAGAGCTACGCTGATCCATATTTCTCCTCCATTCTATTCCTGAGTCCAGACAATATTCTTAGGTATTGTAAACGATTAAATATATGAGTTCAAGGGATTTTAAGACGGTTTTAAGATGATTAAGTCAAAACATTGAAATTATGCGTTATTTTTTTAACAAAAAGATTTTTCCTTTTTTCTTGTCAGATGGTAGCTTTTTTCTTTTACCATAAAAATTCCGGACCGTATTCTTTTCCTATTTTTTATAACGTAATCCCTTAGGATAAAAATTTCGTAGACGTCCGTTTCGAAGATAGCCAAATCCTAAAGGAAGACCGTCACAATAGAGAATGGACATTCCCGCCTTATGTTCCTTGCCCTCAATAAGTTCCCCTATTCCCTCTATTTCTTTCTCTTCTACTCCGATTTCATTTCCCAAAAGATAGTCTTCCACTCTTCTGTCCGTTCTTTTTAGGAAAATGGAATAGAGAAGGCTATATTTCGTCTTCGGTCTCCGCTGTTCCACGATTGAAAAAATGTCCTTCAAATCCACCGCATGACTTAAGCCGTGACTATACTCCCATTCCTTCTTTCCTTCCTCATAAATACTTATACCTTGCCTAAATAATTTTAATTCCGAAAAAGGACGGAGCTGTGAGGCATAGCAGAAAATCATTTTGTTTTTTTGAAAAACCGTATAAGAAAGCTCTCTCTCCTCTTCTGCAGGTTCTTCTCCGGATTTCTTAAACACCGCAAAATACTGCCCCTCTCCACTGCTGTTATGAAAATACAGTCTCTTCTCCATTAAAAGCCGATAATCCGGATTCTCCCTTTCTATCCATTCTCGGATATCTTCATTCTCAGTTCTTTCAAAGGTACAGGTGGAATACGCAAGAATTCCACCTTCTCGAAGCATGGTGAAGGCTTCCCGAAGTATTTCCTTTTGGCGAAGAGCACATTTTTCCACAAGCTCTTCCGACCAGTCTTCCACTGCCTCTTTACTTTTTCGGAACATTCCCTCACCTGAACAGGGAGCATCCACCAAAATTCTGGAGAAAAAACCGGGGTATAACGCAGCTAGATGTGCCGGGCTTTCATTGACTACGGAAAGATTAGCATAGCCCATTCTTTCCGCATTTTTCGAAAGAATTCTTGCCCTTTCCCCCACATATTCGTTGGAAAGAAGGAACCCGCCTCTCTTACTGTCCAATCGGTCAGCTATTTGCATGCTTTTTCCTCCAGGTGCGGCACAGAGATCCAAACAGCGATCAAAGGGGCGTATATCCATATGCGGAACGACCTCCATTGCCGAAGGGTCCTGAATATAGTAAAGCCCGGCTTCATGATAAGGGTCTCGTCCGATTGTAATCCCCTGCGACGCAAGATAGCTTTCGTCCACGAGGAATTCTCTTACCTCTGTTTTTTCTAAAATTTCCGACGAATTTTCTTGCAAGTCTTCCGGAACATTGTTCTGTATATCTTCTACTAAAACTCTCTCTCCTTTTTCTTCCTCACAATCAGAGTAATTAAAAGAAAACAAGGGAATCAAGTTCCAGTCCTTTTTCCAATCCGAAAAAGAAAATCCGTGTTTCTCCGCTTCTCTTAACTTTTGTGTATTTACACGGATTCCCCGTTTCGGCTCCTCCGAAAAAGACTGAAGAAATTGCTTCCACTCCTCTTCATCCGAAAACAAATTTCGCATTCTTTCTAAAAACACCTCGGGTAAATGCATAAACTCCTCCATTACTCCTATTGATAAAGGGCTTTGACCAAGATTTCCTTCAATTCTTTACTTGCCAAAATTAAACCGTCGTAAGCTCCATAATGATAAAAACGGAGAAGCAGCATGCCGACCGGTAATGCCAGCACCATACCGGACAAGCCATAAAACTTATACCCGAGAAACAGGAATAGTAAAGCCAAAAGAGGAGGAAGACCAATCGCTTCTCCGATAATCTTCGGCTGCAAAAACTGTCGAATCACTTGTGTCAAAAGATATAATACAAGCAAGACGGCAAAGAAGCCAAAACGCCCCTGTATTAGAATGAAAAGCATCCATGGCCACATGATAAATCCGACTCCAAAAATCGGAAGTGCATCTAAAAAAGCGGTAAGGAAGGCAAGTAAAACCCCATAGGGCACCCTCAAAAAGCTAAAACCTATTGCAAGGAGTAAAAAAACACAAAACATGATTTCTATCTGTGCAAGAATATATCCTTTGATAATCTTTTTCCCATCTTCTCTTAAAAGCTTTCCGTAACGACTAAAGCTTTCCGGCACTATCTTTTGTAAACCTTGAAGGATTCCTCTTCCTTCTTTCACAAAGGAAAAGGAGGATAAAATCATGATAACAAAGTAGAGCACAAGTTCCGGTAGACCTCCAACCAGATGCAAGGATAAACGGATAGCGGGAGATGACCAACTGCGCAGTATATTTTTTCCATATCCTTCCATTTTTTTCGGCATATTCGCGAAAATCTCCTGAAAACCTTCCGGTAGCAATTGTCTCACCTTCTCCAGACTATCCAATACCATATTTTTTGCAGAGAGGAGATATTCCGGAAAGCCCGCCATTTTTACAGAAAGAAAAGGCCCCCCCAAAAGAAATAAGAGATACAACAGCCCCAAGACAATAACAAACAAGAATACAATAATCAAAACTGTCCAATGTTCTTTTTTAATTCCGGGAAAAGTTTTCGAAACAAAATGAATAACCGGGGATGCAAGCACTGCTAAAATTGCTCCCAAGAAAAAAGGTAGAAAGAACAGAAGCAATCTGGGAATCAGAATCAAAAAGATAGCGGTTAAAACAAGCGGAAAACAGATCCGATACAACAACAGTCCTATTCTCTTCATTTTATTGCTCTCCTTCCATTTGACCTGCTTTATCTTTGTCCATGCTCTGCTTTTTCCATTGCCAAAGCATAGTAAAAAAGAGACTGATTCCGAAATAAAAAATACTGGATGCATTGGAAAACCAAGTTGTAAAGAACGAAAGGGATAGATAAAATGCAAATTGGGCAATAATCCCAAGAAGAAAGGGATTGTCTTTCCGTTTCATAAGGGAGCTTAGGATTGCAGCCAAACTTCCCAGTACTGCAGAAAAAATTCCAACTCCGAGAATCCCAAAATCATAATATGCATCATAGAGAATCCCCAAGGTACTCAACTCTTCCTTGGTAAGGTATAAAGGATAGGAGAGCGGTAAATCCACGAAATATTTCAATCCTGATAAGGTCAGGAATGGATATGCCATTCTAAAGCCGTGAGAATGACTTTCCACTTCCTTTGTCAAGAGATTAAAATTCTCATAATTATTCGCAATGTACATATAGGGTTGCACGAAAAAGATCGGGATATTTTTATTTTTCATTGCAAAAATATCCAGAAGGTAAGATACGGAGTGTGCCCTCTCCACTGTCAAAACAATGTATGCAGTAAGTAAAAAAAGAAACAAAAGAAGGGCTTTCTTCCATTGTAATGAATAACCCAGCAACAACAAGGACAAAATATACAGTGCCATCGAAAAAAGGAGCTGGAAACGGGAAACTAAAAGTATCGGTAGAAGAAGCGAAAGAAAAAAACTGATTAATCCGAAGGCAGTAATTCTCTTCTCCAATCTCATGAGAAAGGGCAAAAGCATCGGCACCAGTACAAAAAGAGTCGTGAAATAATGCAGTCCTTTTAAGTGAAATGCAGAGTAGGCATGAGGAGTATGCTCCGTAAACAAAGGGATATACCCTAAGACCTTTGCTTCAATAAAAAAACAGAGATAGGAAATACTCAGTAGAACAAGAATACAGAGTTTTAAAAAGGACAATAATTCCCTCTGCTTCTTTCTCTCATCCTTAATAGGAATATCTATTTGTTTTTCATTCCCGCTAGAAAATGGATTGGAAATGCTAAGTGCTTCAGATTGCAAATTCTTGTGAAAAGCAAGTTTTTTCACTATATAGTACAGCAAATAAAAAATAAAATACGCCAAATAAAAACTGAGCCAGCTTTCCATAGTCCACGAAGAAGAGAGGGTACTGAGCTGTAAAACCGCTATCCCCTCTCCACCGAGTAAGCCTAAAGCAAAAAGTCCGCAAAGAGGAAGATTACTCTTCTCTTCTTTTTTTTCGACAAAATATAAAAACAGGGCTAAAAACAGAAAAAGTATAGAAGAAACCCCCGCATGGCCGAATTTTTTTGCCAGATAGGCCAAAAAATATAGGATGCTGTATATTCCAAGTATTTTAAATATTCTCATGCAATAATATCCTGCTACTATGGGCTTTTGTTCTCTGTCACAGAAGCTTTCCCTTCCTGCGTACTTTGACGACTCTCCTCTACTGAAGCTTTTTTCTCGGCAGAAGAACTATTTTTGATACTTGCTTTTCCGTCGCTTCCTTCTTCACTTCCAAAACTGCTCTCTTCCTTGGATTCTGTAGTACTTTCTTCTGTAGACTTGCTTTCTTCCTTGGATTCTGCAGTACTTTCCTCCGTGGTTTCCGCATTTTTCTTCAGCCTAGCCGTAACGGTCACGGTATTATTCGGTTCCGTAAGCGAAACGCCTTTTGCAAGATAGTCATCCAAAGAATATACCTTTTGTACATCACTGCTCGTTCCGGAAATATCTAAAGGCGGAAGATCAATACTATTTATACTTTCTAAAAGGCTCTCATTTCCGGAAACGGATACAGTCTTAGGTGAGATATCCAAGCTTTCCAAACTGTAACCGCTCTGCGGTACGCCTGTAGCATTCACTGCAATCTTCAAGTCCTTTTTCTTGTGGATCACTACGGTATAATCCACCTCTTCTTGAGAAAGCGTAACATTCCCTAAAGAATCGATGGTTTTTCCGTTTGCATCATAAAAAACAGCCTTTCCCTTTCCACTGGTTGTTTTGTTCAACCCATCAACATTAATCAGTAAACCCACCGAAGAGATTCTTCCAATGGTAGACTCCGGTCCGGTTGCATAAATCGTGTCCGGTTCCGTATGAATAGAAGCAACCACATATCCGTCTTCTTCCTTACCGCTCCTATGGGTTGTCAGCGTAAACTTCTTTCTTTGTAAATCCTCCACACTGACATGGACTACAGATGGACGAGCTACAATATCCTGTATACTGGCAGAATTTTCCGGATTCTTCAGCTCAACATATACCGGCACGGAACCGGTAATGGAATAGTCATTCAAGTCAATATAAACATTAAAGTCTGAAGCTTTCACGGATGATGCCTTATTGCTTCGAACCGTATAACTTATTGTAATGGTCTCTCTATCTACTTCCCAGGTTTTATTTTCCGACGAAAAAACATCCTGATTTAAAATATTTAACTCTACATTCCGGCTTCCTTTTTGTTCCGGATTGGAAATATTAAAAACAATCAACCAAAGAAGTAGAGCCAAAAAAACGCTGAATAGTTTTAAATTTATATTTCCTTTAAAAAATTTCATGACTGCTCCTTCTTTTTCTCCTTAGAAAAAATTCGGGAAAAGATGGACTTCCGTTCTTCTCCTTCCTTTTCTTCCTTTGGCAGATACTTCAAGAGTTCCTCCGGCTCTCTGATACGATAGAGTTTTCCTTCACTGGCTACGGATATTCTTCCCGTTTCTTCAGAAACAACCAAAGTGATGGCATCTGAATTCTCTGATATACCAAGAGCGGCTCTGTGTCTCGTTCCATACGCCTTGGAAATCTCCGCATCAGAAAGAGGAAGATAACAGGTCGCAGAAGTCACTCTATCATGGGAAATCACTACCGCTCCGTCATGAAGCGGTGTATTTTTTTCAAAAATATTGATAAGCAGGGCTGCCGTTACGATTCCGTCTACATAGATTCCCGTCTTTTCGATTTCTTCCAAACTCTGTGTTTGCTCTATCACAATCAAAGCACCGGTCTTATGCTCCGACATCGTACTGCAGGCAGCAATCAGTTCTTCATTAATATGCGTGTTTTGCCTTGTATCCAAGCCTCTAAATTGACTGATTAGGTTTCTAGAACCAAGCTGTTCCAAAGCCTTACGAAGTTCCGGCTGAAAAATGACAACTATAGCGATAATTGCAGCGGTAGAAAGCCTTTCAATCAACCAAACAATGGTAGTCAGGCGGAAAAATACGGCAAAGGCCGTAAAAAGAATGATGATGAGTATTCCCTTTAAAAGCTGCCAAGCCTTGGTATTTTTTATCCAAAGGAGAATGATATAAATAAGAGCGGCAAGTATAGCTATCTCTATGACTCCCGTGAAACTGAAAGACGGAAGAAGACTGATCCAGCCCTTCATTTTTATAAATGCACTCACTTCCCACACCCTCCTACAAAACCATACTCTTTAAACTACGCTTTATTCTTCGGAATTGCCTTTACATAGTAATAATAAGCATCATCCTCAAATTGTACAAATTCCGTTCCCCGATAATCCGCATCCCGAAAGAAAAACAAAGCAATCACGCTAAAAAGGATGGAGAAAAGATAGGAAAGTAAACTTAACCCTATATTCATCTTAACGGAAAGAAAAGGCAAAACAAAGAATACCAGTCCCTCCACGCAAATTCCCGTTATTAAGGCAATAATCCAAGAGTAATTAAAACTAAAATTTCGAATAATATAAATAGCCAAGGCCGCCAAAGTAAACAAGACAAGCATACCAATCATTTCCTTGTTGTGTAATAAGGGCGCCATTTTTTTGGATAAACCTTCAAATTGATCCAAAAGATCACCTGATAAAATGAATTGCTCTTTATATTCTCGAATGAATTGCAAAAAATAATAAACAAGAATACCCAAAGAAAGAGAAAGAACTGCGGATAGCCCCATAGAAAGTCCTACAAGCAGAGGAAGAAAATAGGGTATACCCAAAAAAAAGCAAAGAGGCATTGCCGCTATTAAAATAGCATACTTTCCCCTTACACTGCTTTGAATGATAAAGATTAAAACAAAAAACAATCCCCCAATCCCCAAGAGCAACAGTGACTTCGTATAAAAATAGTAAAGTAAGTAAAGCCCGGCAAGGCAGGGCACAAAAGAAAAGGGTAAGAAAAAGGACAATAGTCCAAGTACAAGAATCACAAGAGGATTCCCCGTCTTTCCCGTCATCCCTAGATAACGGTTAAGGGAAAAGAGAAGAAACATGGAAAAAAGAGAACGAAAAATCGGAACAATCCAATAGTCATTTTTCCCATATATCTTTTGTATAGCCTCCCGATACTGCCTCATATTATCCATCTTTTTCTCCCTTACTCATCCAGCCAATCTTCTTCATCCAACCAGTTCTCATTCCCGGTTCGTTTTTCCAAATCTATCTTCTGCAATGCTTTTTTAGAACTGGTTTCTTTGCCGTTTGTCACTTGACTTTCTTTAGGCGCTCTTTCTATAGCAATTCCTTCCTTACTGCCTCGCTCCTGTCTATCCCTACCATAAAGAGGTGTGAACTCTAAACGTTCTCCCTCTTTTTTCATCTGCAGGATGATATCCTGTACTTCTTTTTTTGCTGTTTTCGTACTGCTCTCCTCTGCTTTATCCCTTACACTGCTCTTCTTGTCTTTAGCAAAAGAGTAACTGAGAGATAGGATTTCTTCCAAGCTTTGCTCATACTGTTTTCTCACTTCCACTGCTTTCTCGTAAGAAAAGTAAGAAAAGAAGAGAAAAACTGCTACGAAAAAAGTTAAGCCCAAAAGATAGAAAAGTACAGCCCGCCGCCCTAAACTAATCAAAAAGGGAAAACTCATCTTCATGAGCAAGTCCTCTCCCTGCATTAAAAGATACATAAGAGATAAGAGGAAGAAAACTGCCGTATAACGAATAATGCCCTGCAGTATCCGATTGGAAATGTAATCTTCCCTATAATATCGGGTTATCTCAAGAGCTTCCTCTCCTTTATGCTTTTCGTAGATTGCCAACTTGGTCATAGCAATAATCTTGCTCTTTTTTAACATTAATATCCTCTTGCGCTTCTTGCACGTTCTGCATAGGGAGAACCGGGGAACTCACCTACAACGGCATCAAAGTTTTGGTTTGCCTCTGCAGTATTCCCCATGGTCTGCTGCAATCTTGCCAGTAAGAATAAATTTTCCGCTTCTCTTCGGATCTGTACACTTAAGCTGTAATAGCGTAACGCCTCCTCCGTTTTTCCGGAGTTCCATGCCGCCGTACCCAGCTCCTGCAAACGTTGAAATACATTTCCTTCCATCTGCGACTTTACGGAGCTAAGCATGTTTTGCAGACTTTCATCCGTGATACTGCTTGGGTCCAATTTTATATAAGCGTCCGCGGCAGTCAGTATATCTCCGGTGGAGAGAGCATTGTTGATATTGACAAGGCTTTGATATTGTGCCATGAAAGAAGCATTCTGGTTCTCATACCGATCCAGACTCGCCTTCGCTTCATCATAATCCTTTTGTAATTTACTGTTCTGCTCTTCCATATTGCTTAGCTTTTGGTTGGCCGCGTCCAGCTTCTCCGTATAGGAAATCAATTCCTGATTGTTCTTGGTATTGGCACTGCGAATTCCCGCAGGAAGCATCATAAGATAATACACAAAAAGACCGATTACCGCTCCCAAAACAAGAAGCAAAGAAACGGACCAGGGAGAAAGTTGCTTGATCTCCTGCGGAATCAGAACATCATCATCCGTCATCTTCCTGTGGGAAAATACATTCTTCAGTCTGTTCTGCTCTATTTCCGCCCTTCCCGTATTTTTCTTGACAATATCCATAAGCACCAAAGCCTTGGGATTATTTCGATCAATCTTCAAAACAAGGTAAAGACTCTTTCCCGCCTTAACCCAATCACTTCTTTTCATGTACAAAAGTGCTAGGAGTATGTGCGCCTTCACATAGTTTGGACTATCGGCAATAACCTGATTCAGCTGAAATACCGCAAGATCTTCATTGTTGTGCTGGGCATAATCTAACGCTTGATTATAGCGTTTTACATTGTCAGAACAGATACGAAGAATTGCCGGTTTCCTTTGAATCTCATCCAAGTAATAATCAGCAAGATTGTCTTCAGGTAAAAGATTCATACTGATAACCCATTGTACCAAAGCGTCCGCCACTTCTCCCATCTCAAAAAAGATGAGGCCGAGTAAATTTCTTGCCTCTCTCTGATACTTATCATAATGTAAGGCCTTTTTTAATAACTCTGCCGCACCGCTCAAATCCCTTAGTCTGGCTCTTTCCAATCCCAAGTTATAATAACAATTGGCAATTCTTTCTAAGGTGATGTCATATTTCATTGGGTATTTCCCTTCTTCATGGCATCCTCAAATAACTGCGTCATTAAATCATTCATATCCGTTAAATCCACCTTTAAGATGGCATCTTCCAGTTGGTCCACATCCAAACTCGGTTTAAATCTTTGAATTTCCTCTTCAAAGTCTATCATAGTACTCCTTTTGAAAATCGGTTTTACCTATCCAATCTATATATGAACAATCTGTGAAACTATCTTGACTCCTGCTTTGCTATCCGATACACTCCATAAATCATCGAAACAAAGCGCACCATTGTTAGATTCTAGCATAAGTTATAGGGTCATTCAAGCAAGGGAGAAAGGGAAATATGGAAAGTTTTATTACATTTTTTACACGGATTTTGGGGCAGTATCTTTCAAAAGAATCCATTGTATTTATCCTCTCTATCATGCCGATTATTGAGCTCCGCGGAGGACTGATTGCCGCGTCTCTTTTGAAAATTCCCTATGTACAGGCTCTGTGCCTTGCGATTATCGGAAATATACTCCCCATTCCCTTTGTGCTTTTCTTTTTCTCCAGGCTGGTTCTTTTTTTAGAAAGTTTTTCCTACACAAAACCGATAGCGAACTGGTTCCGAAAAAAAGTGGATGCAAATAGGGAAAGTGTTGAAAAGTACGATTTCTGGGGCTTAGCACTCTTCGTCGGAATCCCTCTTCCTGGAACGGGTGCATGGACCGGTGCCATGGTTGCCAGTCTCCTCAAAATGGATAGAAAAAAGTCACTTCTTTCCATTCTTCTGGGAATCCTTCTGGCAAGTTGCATTATGTCTTTAATCAGCTACGGCCTACTGGCAAAGCTGTTGTAATATTTTTTGAGGTATATCATTAAAACCGCTATTAGGTTGTTCGAGGCAGAAAAAAAGGGGCTGTAAAAAATCAAAATAATAAAAAGATTCTTTGCAATATAGGTCTGAATGCGGGGTAGTCTGAGCCCGTCGGTACTTGCGAAAAACAAGAGAAACGCAGTTTTTCGCTTAGTATCCGTTACG
>QWCT01000371.1_pt1 | contig 30430 bp, 26 predicted proteins | sample 1972681 | NCBI WGS metagenome assembly QWCT01 (sample SAMN09866701, study PRJNA288562) | Human oral metagenome isolate pre3_saliva, whole genome shotgun sequencing... | isolation source: mouth | host: Homo sapiens | place: USA: California | reverse complement strand
TCACCCTTAAGGAAGGTTTACGAGTATTTGAATACCAAGTAGCCTTCTATACAAGTCTTAAAAAAGATGTGTAGAAAGAGTAGCCCCCAAAGGGAGGGGAGTAGATACCCAAAGAGCTAAGGAGCGTAAAATGAGGTTCTCCCGTTAAATGCGTAGATATGGCTTTTAAAAATAAGACATAAAAGATAATGCCAAAGGGAACAGCCCAACGTCCTTATAGAAACTTAAATCCAATGCACAAAGGTAGTGGGAAAATCTTTGAGAGGAAAGAAATAAAAACGTCCTAAATCATGTAACAGATAGCTCCTTAAGCATCTTCCCCAATTCTGAATATGTATAATCACGAATTAAATTCTGGCACGAAATATTTGCATTTGATATAGCTACTTGCAAAGAACCTCCTTTATCTTTAAACTGTTTATGCAATCCTTTCTTGAAAAAACGCAAATCTTTCTTATAACCGCACTTTTTTTTCAATTCCCTTACAAGCTCATCAGAAGAGAGAAACTCCTTTGTTGTATATTGAAAATAATAGAGGAAGAATAACTCCGTACACCTCTCAGTCTCAAAGAACTTTACTTTACAATTTATGCCCGATGCTTTCTTTACAATGGGATTTCTGTACTTAGCTTTTAACTTCTGATACGCTTTCTTTTCTGCCCCGCTTTTCTTGTTATCCATGTCAATTATACAGAAAATCTTTGAGTATCCTTTAGATATACCATCTTCTATTTTCTTCTCCAATTCTGAAAGACTACTATGCTTGGGCATCTTTGGTTCTATATTTCTTAACAGTGCCGGATAGTCGTCTCGAAGAGAATCCATATAGAAACTTTCAGTAGGACCTTCGCCTAAAATCATAATAGCATCTACTAATTTCCCCATAAACTATCAATCTAAATCAATGAAATATGAACCTAACTCTGGTTTTCCTCCCAATCTGCCTATCTTATACGAATTATACAGGGAGAGATTCTTATGAAGTCCATACGAATCTGCCCGCGAATATTCTGAAGATGCTGTTTCAGCATTTTTATCAACAAACCAAACTAATCCTCGATGCTCATTCAGCAAATCCTCTGCAAGCAAGGATATCTCCTGGCTGGTGAAAATAATCTGGGAAGACTCAGAATTATAAATGAATACATTTAAGAAATAGACAAACAAGTCGTAATGCAAATCTTCGTCCAACTCATCAAGAAGATACAAATGACTACCTGTTATCAATTCATACAGAAAAGACAAGACGTGTAGATACTGTTTAGTACCTTGTGATTGAAGATGCCAAGGAATACCAAAATTCCCATCTACAGACTGATTAACAAATAGTATATCCTCATCATTTTCTTCCAGCAATCTTTTTTTTGCTTTCTCGGTGAGTTCGTCGTTGTCCATTATTATCTGGCGTAACTTGGGAGAAATCTTCTTTTCTTTTTTTATTACGAGAAAGTCCGAGATGTTTAAATCTGCTTTTTTTAGCATTAACTGATAAAACTTTCTAAGTTTCTTATTTGCAATAACATCTTTAAACTTCTCTACAATATCTTTTTTCCCATCTCCATTTATCTGATGCACATGCTCTTCAATCCATTTGAAAAGCTTGGCGATTGGCTGTATATCCTCCCCTGCCAAGACTTTTCTATAAGTTGATAAAACTGAGTGGTTGTGGAGCGTGTTTGCTGCAAGTATTTCTCTTGTTTTCGCTTTTATCCCTAAACTATCACCGAACTTTATCTCAGCCTGTATGTCTGTACCCTTGAATGTACGTTCATAAAATAAGGCTTTGGAATTATTTGGATAATAATACAATTTTTCGCTGACAATATAATCAGAGCAATATTCTATATCGTAATCGTACCGGACTGCATCTGCATAAAAAGACACATGCATCATTGTATTATTATCCTTAGTTAATTCAAACGCAGGAGCAGATAAGACTTTCTCTGTAATATCTGTTCGGGATTGATATAATAAATCAAAGATGTTTTGAACAGCACATAACATATTCGATTTTCCAGAAGCATTTGCTCCGTAAAGAATACCCAACTTGTTGAGAAAAACACCCTTTGCAACTTCAAAGCTGAGAAAGTCGTCTTGAGTTTTGGAAACAAAACTCAGTTCTTGTCTATCTCGAATGGACAAATAATTTTCAACCCAGAAATCTCTTATCATAATAATAAACAATTAATTTGTTTGTCTATTTTGTAATTTTGCTACAAAAATACAAAAAATTTTCTTCATTTACAAAGGAGTTTAAATCTTTTTAAAATAAATTCCGCTCTTGTTTCTTCTGATTATGAAAAGCTATTAACCTGAACTTGGGATAAAAACAAATCTTGGTGATTTTAACTCTAATTTTCCCCTGGTCTACTATTAATTTTGTTTTGTATATATGCCAAATACAGTGTTGATATGTTGTTTATATTGAATCCTTTTGATACATATTGCCTTATAAGCATATGTGCACTCTCTACTGCACCTTTCTGCCAACTACATTCAAAAAGTCGCACATCCGTCAGCTGAAGGACAATGCTGTCGATGTTTTACTTATTCTTCTTATAGTAAGCTACGGCCGCAGCTATATTCTCCTTCACAGCACGTGATGTATAGGTAGCACCAGTGACCCCATCAATACTACTTGCCTTCGCTGCCTTTGACACCTTCAAGCCACTAAACTTTGGAAAAAGACCTTGTTTAACCTTATCAAAAAACTTTGGACCCTCATGATTTGGCAGAGCCTCAACCTTAACCACCTTATTATTCTTGATAAAAACCTCCAAGGGTGTAGCACCCTTAAAGCCCTTGACATTTTGACAGAGAGTGGTCGTATTGACAACGTAGGTGCCATCTGCCTGCCTATACATTACCCTATCCTGCTGCACTGCAGCAAAAGCAACACCAGTAGTTAATACTGCTACAGCCGTTACTGATACTAATTGTTTTCTTAACATAACCTATTACCTTTATTTAAACTGATTAATTCGACTGCAAAAATACGAAAAGTATAAGAGCGATGATTGCTTTTTGCATTTTTTAAGGGTTGTATATTAGCCTTATTGAGTTAATAAGGCTAATAAGACTAATAGTGCCTTCCTCACTATTTTCCTCACTTTCTTTTCTTTCTTTCGTAAATTTATTTGTACATTTGCCCTATCAACAATCAATACCAACGATGAAATATATACTACTTCCTAAACCAGATACTATTCACCAACTGCCCTTCTACTTCGCAGTGGAGGAATATGTAGCCCGTCATTATACCGATGACGACTACTTTATGGGCTGGCGTGTGAACCCCACAGTTATGTTAGGACGCAATCAGCTGATTGATAATGAGGTCAATACCGACTACTGTAAAGAACACAAGATAGATATTTTCAGACGAAAGAGTGGTGGAGGCTGCATCTATGCCGACAAGGGATGCATACAGTTCTCTTACATCTCACGTGCTGTCAATGCCAATGAAGCCTTTGCACAGTACATGCACCGAATGGCCGAACTGCTAAGAGGACTGAATATTAACGCACAACTATCGGGACGAAACGACATTCTCATTGACGACACGAAGGTGTCGGGATGCGCCTTCTATCAGCTGTCGAATCGTAGTGTTCTGCATAACTCCCTACTCTTTGACACCCAACTTGACCACCTGTCTAATGCACTCACTCCTGCAAAAGAGAAACTACAAAGCAAGGGTGTAGCGTCTGTCAGACAAAGAGTAACGAATGTTGCGACCTATACACAGTTAGATATCTTGGCTTTTATGGACTATGTACGACAGGAAATGTGTGGTAAGGAGGTGATCGAACTAACGGAGGAAGACATGAAGGGTATTGCTGAGATTGAGAAAGAACTATCTTCTGACGACTTTGTCTATGGTAAGAATCCCAAATACTCTCTCGTTCGCAAGCATCGTTTTGAAGGTATCGGAACACTTGAAGCACATATAGAACTGAAGAACAACATCATTGGAAGCGTCAATATGGTGGGCGATTACTTCCTTCTTGGCGATATCGACCACGATTTCCTCAGCCTGCTAAAAGGCTGTGAGTTTACAAGAGAGGCGGTGGAAGAGAGGTTGGATGGCATCGACCTATCTACTATCATTCGTGGCTTGAAGCTACGACAGTTCTTGCGTCTACTCTTCGGACGTGAGCCACACGTGATGAAACCAGCCTGGCTTAAGATTGACCTAACGTCGAAGAAGTCGACTGGTGAGACGGCTGGCATCCTTGCCAAGCATCATCTGAACACTATCTGTACGAGTGGACTCTGCCCTAATCGCTCGGAATGTTGGATGGCACGTACGGCAACCTTGATGATTGGCGGTGACATCTGTACTCGAAAGTGCCGTTTCTGCAATACGTTAAGTGGTCGTCCCAGACTCCTCAATCCTGATGAGCCACGCCATGTAGCTGAGTCAGTGAGAGCTCTCAAGCTACGATATGCCGTCATCACCTCTGTCGACCGTGACGACCTGCCCGATTATGGTGCCGCCCATTGGATAAAGACCATCGAAGAGATACGCCGTTTGAACCCCGACACAAAGATAGAACTGCTTATCCCTGACTTTATGGGAAAGGCCAACCTCATACGACAAGTCATGGCAACACGCCCCCACGTAGCAGGACATAACATGGAGACAGTGCGTCGTCTCACACCATCAGTACGCTCCGTGGCACGCTATGAACGCAGTTTAGAAGTGCTGAGAGAGATAGCCAACTGCGGTATCACTGCCAAAACAGGATTTATGCTCGGCTTAGGTGAGACCCACGAAGAAGTCTTAGAGACAATGGACGATATCCTTTCAACTGGTTGCCAACGCCTCACACTCGGTCAGTATCTCCAACCTACTGTCGACCACCTACCTGTCAAGGCCTATATCACACCCGAAAAGTTTGCTGAATATAAGCGGATAGCTTTAGAGAAAGGTTTTAAGCATGTTGTAAGTGGACCGCTCGTTCGCTCGTCTTATCACGCTGCTGAAGGCATTTAGGTCATTACTTTCACGATAGGGGATGCAAAGTATCAATGATAAATAAGATGGTATTGGGCCTATTAGGCCAATAAGCCTAATAAGCCCAATTATTCCTATCGTTATAAACAATATCTTAATGGTACTTTCCCTATTCAGTTATCTGAACCGTTGCACGGCGGTTGAAGGAAATAGGAGATAAGGTCTCTACCCCACCCTTACCGACAGTCGTAATCTTATTATTCTCAATACCCATCTTTACAAGTTCGTTAGCAACGACTGTAGCACGTCGCTCAGACAGTTTCTGGTTGTAGGCAGCAGAGCCCGTTGCACTGTCAGCATAACCTGTCACAAGGAGGTTATTATTATTGTCCTTAGCATACTTTGCAAGAGCCTGTACGTTTACGAGGTCTTTCTGAGATGCGATTGTTGTCTTATTGATGTCGAAGAAGACTGAAACAGGAGTTGTTACCAACTGCTTAACTGACTCCGACACAGTCTCAACAGGCTTCTGATTTGACAGTTCATTACGAAGACGTGCGTTCTCTTCCTCTGCGTCTTGGAGGCGTGCATTCAGCGCGTCAAGGGCTGCTTGATGCTGTACGTTGATCGTCTCCATATCTGGTGTCTTGCTCCAAGTACTCTTACCAATATTGAAATTCAGACCGATTTCTGCATAAAGGTTATTGTCATGCGACTCCCATCCACGACGCTCATTACTTGCGTAAGCCGCCCCATCGAGGTCGCCCTCATAACGATTCCATCCTGCTTCAAGATAGACACGCATCCCCTTTGACACCTTCCAAGAAGATTGAAGGCCTGCACTCAGTCCCATTGCATAGCGATTAGCCGACATAGAACGGCCAACACCAGCACCAGCAAACGGAATGACGTTCCATACTCGGTTCTCATTGTAACCGCAAAGAAGGTTACTCAGATTGAACATCACTTGCTCTTGTGCTATCCAATACTTATTACTATTGTCGAGCTGAGAAGCAGGATTACTGTCAGCTCCGACACGCTTGCCCCAGATACCTTGTATCTTCGTGCGAAGACCGATACCCGGTGTGAACCACTTACCAATGGCGAAGGCTGCACCCGGCTTTGAACGGAAATCCTTCAACGGACTAATAGCTGCATCACGACCATGTTCTTGATTAGAATACCACGCATTCCAGTCTGCACCAAGTTGTACAAACCAATTATTCCAGAACGAGTTTGTGGCAACACTATACTTCTCGGTAAGCACCTCTTCTTGGGCCGAACCTGTCAACGACACGCCCGCCAATGCCAATACTATCAAAAACCTTCTCATAACTTATTACTTTTAAGAACTTATTCATTTCGTCACACTCTCTACCAACTGGGAAATAAGTCGGTTCACAAAGATAGTAATTAAAATCTATCACAGCCGCTTTTTCAAGAAAAATACAATTTATTTAACGTTGTACAAATAAGTAAAGACTGAATGACGGGATGGAAAACAAAGGAAGAAAAGGAAGAAGAAAAGACTCAATAACAGCATGATAAACAATGGAAAAAGATACATATTTATCAGACAATGGATATGCCGTATCTTGTCAGTTGAATATGTTTATAGCTTTACGAAAAAACACAACAAAACAACAGAAGCATATCCACTATTCAGGATGAAAGGACCAAGAAGAAATAGACTCACAACAAGCAGGTATTCAAACAGTTACAAACATTGTTCAAGAAGATGCCTAACAAGCTTCAAGAAGGGCGTTAGCAACACTCAAGAAGAGCATGTTCTCGAACGTTGAAGGGCGTCTTCTTGCACATTAAAAAGCAGGTACTGGTTTTAAGAAGTACGAAAAGGATTTACAACAGGACTCTTTTCTTCATTTATTACAACACCATCTATCGCTCGTTCTCTTAATCTTCTCCCAAAGTTTTAAGCACGTAGAGAAATGCTGGCCCCTCCCCCGTCTCTTCCCCCAAAAGGAAGGGCGTAATCACCGAGATACCTCTATAGCTAATCATCAACACCTAACAATTAACACCCAACACCCAACAATAGCTGAAACGCTCTGTGTCATCGGTTGACTTAATGTCTCTGTCTGCCTTTGTAAGTTCTGTTCTTCTGTGTAGTTCTGTGAGTAAAAGAGGGCTCTTTAGGAAGCTCGATCGAAAGGGCAACTAAGTCTTGAACTTTGACGAAATATCACACAGAGTAATAGAGAACACGGAGAATTATCAAACACTAAGTACTGGTAGTCATAAAAGGTACCGTCGATACGGGGAACGACAGAAGTAGTTTGCCAGTTTTATTAGACAGTCTATACCCCAAGCATTTATCTCAGAAATTATCAGAAATCAGTACGCTATACCTCCGTCCCCCTGTGTGCCGTATTATATAAGAGTTTTAGTTTATCACTCCATATTTCAGAAGAACCAAAAAGGAGAGGCTAACACTAACCTTACTTGATTATCTTGTGTGGCTCTCTCTACAATAATCTCTTACAATGAAAGCTAATAGTAGATCCGTTGCTATGGTCTATCTTATCATCTCATTTCTCCTAAGTGCCTGACTTTTAACTGTCATTTTATTTGTTATTCTAATGCTTTTTCTTTATATTTGCACTTGACAAATAGGATTGTAGTCCTCTTCCTCTTTTCCTACAAATTCTATAACAATATTTACTAATTCTATATAAACCGATATGATAGATTGGGGAGAAGAAGGGAGCCCTTGGCGTAACCTATTTGAGAAACAGAATTATTTGATAAGACTGTCAAGTACAGATGTGAACAGAAAGTATTGAACCGTATAGACGGAATGATAACAAGTCATTCTGATACACGGCGTGAAATATCTTTGTAGTATGACTTTAAACTGAAAAATAATAGGTTTAAAGGTGAAGTGACGGAGAGTTTTGTCAAGATACGACCAGACAACATGATGCCGGCTCTGGAGTTATTGGATAAGATTGATAGTATCAAGTGTCATGCAGAGGTTACTATTGACACGCAGACTGGCAAGATTAACAAAGTGGTGAACTTTGAAGAAATCAAGAAACGCTGGGAGGAATACCGTGCGGAGATGTTCTATACTATCAATTCTACAATGGGCCAAGGCTCTAACGAAGGCAAGCAGGTGGTGAAGTTTACTGACCTTATTGATAAGCAGTTCGTTGATGAGCCAACCTTTAGAACAGAACTCTCGGGTAAGCTGTTTTATGATGTTTTCTTTGATAAGTATCTTTTAGGGAAAAAGCTGGAAGATGAGAAGTTCGAGCAAACCTTCTATTCTTTCCTCTTTGACCAAACTCCGATTAAGACCTCTCTTACGCAAGAGGTTACTACAGATGAGGAGACGGGACTGAAGAAGATATCACGTTACATCTCAGCTGACGACCAGCGTACAAAGTTCGTCAATGAGTATGGTATCATGAGAACCTATAAGGAACGTTATCAGCCAATTATCAAGTATAACTTTACGCAGTATAATTATGAGTTCTATCATGATATCCTCCTTGCAGATGACGGACTACCTCAGGAAATCAAGGTGAATATCATCGAGGAGGTAAAGAATAATATTGAGATATTGGTAACTTATCGTATTCACAGATTGAAATAACTATGGCACAATCATATATACCTGCTGGCACAGATGTTATCTGTACGGAGATGTTGTCTACATTACCCAGCCAAATCGTTACGGAGAGAGAAGCTAAAGTCTTGTATGGCAAAGAGAATAAAGCATTGCTCAATATTTGTGACAAGAAATTAACATGTCAGTTGAAATGCCGTATCAAAGTTTCGTATTATGAGGGGCTTGGTAGTTTGCTTTTTGGTTTGGCATTGGGAGCAGCTGTTGTTGGACTTACTGTTTTAACTTTTGGTGCAGGTACAGCTGTTGTTGCAGCAGCTGCCATTACCACTGGTGCTTTAGGTGGAGCTGCTATTTTTTATTCTAACAAAGCGGATGACTGTAGACAAGCACCGCATGAATGCGATAGTACAAAAGGAGGCACGTGGGAGTTGTTCCATCGTAAAGTTTATATAGAGAAGGCAAATGCTCTTTTGGAACGTTCTTTCCTTACTTGTCAAAAAGGAGGGATTGTCTCTTTAGTGATGAGTCATGAAAAAGCTCTTGAACTATCCAAGAAGATTAGCGATAGTAATAAGAAGATATTAGAGTTGAATTTATATTCTAATGCTTTACAAGGTTTTATTGGTTCAGGTGCTAATGCCTTTAAGGCATCAGGAGGCTGGGATGTAGCTGGACTCATCATCAGTTCGGGATTGGCGGTGTATGATTATGTTTCGGGTGCAGATGAGAATTATCGTAATAAAAATATGCAGAATCAGCATGAATATGCTCGCAAATATCTAAAGGGGGAAAACGCTGAGTTAGAAGCAGATGGTAGTGTTTTGAAACCAGAAATGGGACGTGATGCCGGAGTAAGTGGTATTCTAACTGCAGGAGAGGCTTCGGTTGGTGTTATTGGAAGTAATGGAGAAGTTCTCAAAACTCTTGGACGTTGGGGAGCTGAAGAAGTTTCTCAAGGTAACAATGTTTCCAGAACTTTCTGGAGAGTGTTTGCAGGAAGAACAGCTAAAAATGTTGGAAAGCAAATGGTAAGTAAAAGTATTAAAGATATTATAGATAAAACCAATTTGCAGAAACTTGGAGTGGGTGTCGTTGCGTCCATGATAAGTAATAGCATAGAATGGGGTATGAATAAAATGGAGAATGATTTGTACCAAGAAATGGTAGAAACTATACATAAGAGTAGAAAACAAAATATAAGTGGAATAAATATTCAAGCTAATCAATCATGAAAAATATCTTCAAATATATTCCAATGGTCACCTTAGGTCAAATTTTAGGTGCCGTAGTCGGTTTTCCTTTACTGGTTTTTCTCGTAAATCTGTTTTACTTTTCGAATAAATACAACGATAATGCAGAACAGTACTACAAAGAGTATATGAATAATTCTTATGATATAGAGGTTACTATGCCAGAAGAAAAATCTAAGTATTATTTAGAAAATCAAGATGAAAATTTCCGTATGTCGGAGACTTTTATTACCCAAATGGATAAAAATTACTTTTCTAACCCTCGAGCAATCTATATCCCATTTTATTCTGTAGAATACAAGAAATATTTTAATATTATGTGCTTCCTGGGTCCTAAGGATTTGTGGTGGCCTTATGGAATGAAAGTTATCCTGACTGTCAATAGGGATGATATGAATAATCCTGAGTATGGCACAAAGGAGAATCCTGTACCAGTGTTGAAGGATGTTGGTGTGGACGAGTCTATCCGAGATTATGACAAGGATTATGATAAGGCGTATATAGACAGCTTCTATCGTGAGAATGTCATACGTTATTTGAAGTATAAAATGCCCAAAAGTGAGTTTAAAAGACGCTTCAAGAGTAAAGAGTAAGGTTATTCTGTAATGAGTAAGAATCGGTTTAGCAAGTAGAGGAGAGTAAAAGTCCAAGTGTATCAGTTATGAGAAATATCTTTAAATATATTCCAATGGTCACTTTAGGTCAGATCTTAGGTACCGTAGTCGGTTTCCCTCTGCAGTGTTTCCTTATCAATATATTTAGGTCTTCCAATATATAGAGTGATAACTAAAACTCTCACATCATAAGGCACACGGGGGAAGGGAGGTTAAGGTTATGCTACGGAGTTGCCGATGGCACAAAGAGCGACAAAGGTGTAGCGTACAGATTCCTGATTAATTCTGAGAAAACTGCTTTGGGTATAGAGTTTCTAATAAAACTGGCAAACTACCACTGTCGCTCCCCACACCGACGGAGTCTCCGTGACTACCGTTGCTTTGTTTCATAACCCTCCATACTCTCCATTGCACTGTGTGATATTTCGTTAGGGACCTAAGTTTAGGCGGATCATTATCACACTAAAATTCTGAAGACCCTCCTTTTTCCATCTACCTTATAGAGGTATAGCAATCGTCACTCTCCTTCGGCCAGTAAATACCAGTTTGGAGAAGAAGATTGGGGTGAGAGCTCATCTCCTCTTCTGGTGCGTTTCGATTTTGCTGTCATTAGGATTCATCATCTAACTAACTTATTTACAGTACGATTGCACGAAATGTTAAAACTGACAGCAACTAAAAAGAAAACTTATAATAGAGTAATCTACATACTTTAGAGACATTATCGAACATTAACTCAGAAGGATATTAATAAACTATAAGCCTTATTAGGCCAATTAGCGCTAATAAGGCTTATATAACAAACTGTCATAAAAGAGACTATTAACTATGAAAGAGATGCTCTATATCCTGTTGCTTCATAATCGCAATTACTGGTTCTCCAGAAGGAGTATAGTTGACATTACCGCACGCAAAGAGTTCGTTGACAAGATTATCCATCTCAAGACCACTCAACACCTGACCTTGTGGAATAGCCGCATTACGAGCGAGACTTAATGCTAAGGCCTGGTCTATTTCTTCCTTAGCACTTGCTCCACTCTCCATTGCTGAGGCCACCATATCACTGATAAGTGTCACAACATTTAACCCTTCGATACCAGCAGGGACACCATTAACAGCATAACTCCCCCCACCAAGACTATCAAGTTGGAAACCCATCTCAGCCATCTCTGGTAAGATCTGGTCGAGAACAACTTGGTCGGACACAGAGAACTGAACCATCTCAGGGAACAATACCTTCTGGGAATGTACTTTATGTTCGGACAATCGACGTAAATACTCCTCATAAAGGATACGGATATGTGCACGATGCTGGTCGATAATCATCAGTCCCGACTTTACAGCTGTCATGATATAACATCCCTTATACTGATAATGCAATGGTGCCTTGTCTTCTATCAAAGACTCTTCAACAGGCTGTGTGACAGCAGAAGGAATAATAGAACTCTCCTCCATAGCATTGGTTCCATTACCCAAGCTACTGGTAATCATCTCATCTTCATTCTGATCAAAGAGCTTAGACTGACGAATCTCACCACCAGAACCCAAGTCTGTATAGAGTTCTTCCCATCCATCAGGAGCCGAAGTCTTTACAGAAGAAGACTGCTTGAAAGGATTATAATTAGGATTAAAGTCAATCTTTGGTGCAGCCGTACCAGTATTAGGATTAAACACAGGAATATCTGGTTTCCCCTCTGTATCAAAGTCAATAGCAGGGATATCATTAAAACGTCCTACCGCTTCCTTAACAGCTGCAAGCAGAATCTGCCAAATAGCTTGCTCGTTCTCGAACTTAATCTCAGTCTTAGTAGGATGGATATTCACATCAATATTCTCAGCAGGCACATCGAAGTAAAGGAAATAAGGAACCTGCTCGCCTTGAGGAATGAGTCGGTCGAAAGCCGTAAGAACAGCCTTATGGAAATAAGGATGTTTCATATAGCGCTCATTGACGAAGAAATACTGATGTGGAGCCTTCTTCCTTGCAGCCTCTGGTTTACCTACAAAGCCGTGGATATGACAAAGAGTTGTATCAACATCTATCGGTAACAGATCTTGATTGAGTCGTTTACCAAACACCTCAACAATACGTTGACGATAGCTACAAGAACGAAGGTTAAAAAGTTCTGTCCCATTACTGTGAAGCGTAAAAGATATCTGTGGATAGACCAATACGATACGCTCAAAGGCTGTGATGATATTATTAAGTTCGGTAGTATTCGACTTCAAGAACTTACGACGAGCTGGCACGTTGAAGAAGAGGTTTTCTACCAAGAAATTACTTCCCACAGGACAAGAACAAGGTTCCTGCCCAGTAAAACGACTTCCTGCAATAGAGAGATGTGTACCCAAATCCTCGCTCGCCATACGTGTCTTCAACTCTACCTGAGCCACTGCGGCAATAGAAGCCAATGCCTCCCCACGAAACCCCATCGTTCGAAGAGAGAAGAGGTCGTCAGCCTTACGTATCTTAGACGTGGCATGCCGTTCAAAAGAAAGGCGTGCATCTGTCTCCGACATACCTTTCCCATCATCGATAACCTGAATAGAAGTGCGACCAGCATCAACGACCAACACATCAATGTGCGTTGCTCCAGCATCAATGGCATTCTCCACCAACTCCTTAATAACAGAAGCTGGACGCTGGATAACCTCACCAGCAGCTATCTGATTGGCTACACTGTCTGGGAGAAGTTGTATAATATCACTCATGAATAATCCTATAAAGCTATAAATAAAAATAAGATAAGAAGGGCGATAACACCCGCCGAAAGAATCAACGATACCCACATGGCCGTAAAGCGATTACGTCGATGACGCAATACCTGTGGCTTCAAGGAGTCGCCTAACTTGCGCTGTAACTCCTCTCGATACTGACGTTCGGATACCTCCTTCCCATCCACCTCACAGCGTGCACGCTGCTCTATATCGTTTAGCAATTCTTTTCGCTCGTCAACAAACATATATTCATGATGGAAACGACGCGGACGTGATGACTGAAAGAAAAGCATTTTATTATGAACTTTAAGTAAAACATCGTCATTCTATATGTTGACGAGGAGGCAGAGATACTCTCGCATTACGTACGGTAGCACTTGTTTTACGTGCTGCACGACGGAAGATATCATTCTTATCCTTAGGACGTACCTCATCAAAAAGCTCAAAGTGTGGTAGTTTCAGCTTGTCGGGAGGAATCTGTGTCATCGGACTAATGACACCATTCGCTTTTGGCATCCATATCTTCTGAAGTCTTCGCTCAGGTGAGATAAACATCCGTAACGTATCTGTTTCGGTATAATCATGTCCTATCAGCGTACTATCTTTATCCGTATGATAATAGATAACTTCCACATTACCCCAAGCGTCTACACGCCGAACAACACCCTTCACAAAGTCTGCCCGCATATCCTTAGAGGATATCTGGTTGAAATATTTACCTCCTGGTAGTTTTTCTATGGAGAAAGCATTACCATAGACAAAGGCCTGGCGGATGGTTGAGTCGTTCATATATGCCTTAATAGAATCACCCACTAACTGACGTGTTCCACTCCATACGATTGGATAATCATACATCGTCATGCAGGAGTCCTTAGAGTTAGCTATAACAAATCCACATACAGCTTGCACATCGGTACGATAAGCACGAACATTATTCACACCATAGATCTCACGATACATTTGTGGCGTGTTCATGTGAAAACCCTTCATACTGATTGTATCCGCATGAACAAAGAGGGTGTCACCCTGAGAGAAATCCTTAGCAACAGGACCAGGACTACCTCCGAAAGCAATCGCAGCAGAGTCGGTATAATGTAGGTAATCGCCATAGAAAGCATGCTTACCTTTATAATCAATATAATAGACATTACCTTCGCCCGTTCCTTCATGTGTGTTACTATTATAACTAAGGTCGCGACCAGTGACAGTGCGTTGCTTCAGTTTATCAACAATCTTTACATTGCCATGCCCTTCACTGTACCCAGTCTTAGCGTTATAGGTCACCTCATCGCCAGTAATAACACGTTGCGCCTTACGATCATCAATCTTTACATTGCCACGTGCATTACTGTGTCCAGTCTTTTCATTATAGAAAACGTCTTGACCAATGATGGTACGATTGTTTGCTTTATCAACAATCTTCACATTCCCATGGCCTTCTGCATCACCCGTCGTACTATTATAAATAATGTTATCACCCTCAACATCCTGCTTAGGAGAAGTGATTGTTGAGCGGCCATTTAGTTCCATGTGGTCGGTCTTACTATTGTAAGTACCATCAGTCGTATGCACGACCTCACCTTTAGCCGTCTTGATAACAGACTTACCGATAACGTGGACAAGTCCCGTCTCCGTGTTACCATGTGCTTCCGGGGTAGTAATACGATACTTCGGAGTGTACATCACAACATTACCAAAGAAGTTTGCATCATGTGTCTCCGTATTATAATCACCCTGATCAGCAACAACAGTGTTCCCATTATAGACCAGCGTACCACGTCCACCAAAGTAATTGGCCACCTTTGAAGCAGTGTTATAGTCCAAACTGTCACAACGAAGCGACCGCCCAGGCTCTCTAACAACCACCTTACCGCGTGCATGAACCATTTGTCCAAAGCCATCATAATGTAAGCGTTGGCAATCAAGCATCACACCACCAGGTCGAGTGATATGCACACGACTGAAAGCCTTAAACCAATTTGCCTTCTCATTGAAATAAGCACTATCACACTTAAGCGTCATTCCCTTATAACGGAAACTTACTCCACCCTTAGCAATCATAACGTCAGGCATCTCCATTTGATTATGACGCAAATTATCAGCATGGTCAATATAGAACTTATCTCCCTTTTTCTCCGTCACTTTCTGTGCCCAGAGTGATTGAGTTTGCCATAGGCCAAACAGGCATAGAATCATAATTAACAAGATTCTATGCCCGCAAAATGTATCTTTATACTTGCTGTTTATTGTCATTTAAGCCAACCTTCGTATTGGAAATTACAACTCTTATACCGAGGATTAATCCGCACGTATGTCTCTTTTACTTTCTTCACAACCCAATCGTGCAGAATTTCCTTTCTGCGTTTTGCCGTGACGATATCACGCATTGCTTGGAAGTCTTCTGTGATTGTTGCTCTATGTTCTGGTATACGTTCCTTCAACTTCACGATTGCACAAACGACTTTACCACGTGCATTGGTCATCTGGAAAGGTACAGAAATCTCCCCAACCTTCATCGTATCAACAACACGAGCCACCTCTGTCGGAAGATCCTTCATCTTAAAACGTGATGTACGAGTATTCTCTTGAGAGTTAACCATCAATCCATGGTTGTTCTTCGTGTCCTTATCATCAGAGAGATAAGCTGTTGCATCCTCAAATGTAAACTTACCCTTTTGGATATCCTTACCTATCGAATCTAATCGCTCCTTAGCAGCATCGATAGAAGCAATTGACACATTCGGCTTCAATAGGATATGACGAACGTTCACCTTATCACCTCGACGGTCTATCAGCTGAATGATATGGTAACCGAACTCGCTCTCCACAACCTTTGACACCTTCTTTGGATCCGTCAGATTAAAAGCTGCAGCAGCAAACGCTGGATCAAGTACACCACGTCCCATATAGCCTAACTCACCACCTTGACGAGCAGAACCTGGGTCTTCCGAGTAAAGACGAGCCAAGGTAGCAAAAGAAGTCTCACCCTTTGTCACTCGGTCTGTATAGTCACGTAGTAAGTTCTTAATACGATTAACCTCCTCAGGCTCAACCTTTGGAGTCTGTGTAAGGATTTCTACCTCAACCGTTGTTGGAATCATAGGAATACTATCAACGGGGAGTTTCTTAAAGTACTCGCGTACTTCAGCAGGCGAAACCTTCACATCACTTACGAGCTTCTCTTGCATTTTCTGTACAAGCAGACGGTTTTTATAGTCGTCATGTAGGTCCTGTCGGATCTGCGTCATACTCTTGTTTTGAAACTGCTCAAGCTTCTCCTTAGAACCTATCTGTGGCAAAGAAATCCAATAGTTAATCTGTTGATCAACACCCTGTGCAATCTCCGACTCAGAGACTTCAACACTATCGATAGCCGCTTGGTGAAGGAATAATTTCTGAACTGCAATCTGTTCAGGCAGAATACACTCAGGATCACCATCCCACTTCACTCCTTCAGCCTCACTCTGAAGCTTCATTATCTCTACTTCTGACTTCAAGATAGGTTCATCACCTACTACCCAGATGACCTCGTCAACAACACTATTCGGTTTGTCTACCACTGCTGTATCGGCCTTCATTGAGTCTGACAGAGCAATAGGTTGACCGCTGGGACGGAATGCACCAGCATGCAGCCCCATTGCCGTGAGAACTGTTCCTACGAGTAGGACAATTGTTTTTCCTTTATTTATCTTCATTGAAATGCTGTATTATCTTAATGCTTATTGACTGTTGAAAGAACATTCTTATCAACAACTACCTTATATCTCTTGCGCAATGACTCTACCCACGCCTTCTCAAGTTCCTCTTGATAATTTGATACAACGAGGTCACGCACATCATCCATGCTCTCTGGTGCTTTTATCTTCTTACCATAAACGGCGTCTATAGGATATCCAGCAACAGGTTTCACAGTTGTCTTCTCACCAAAGACGTCACGATCTACCAATGCATTATCGCCCTTTCGAAAGATCCCCTTTTCTACACGGATACGAATTGTGTTATCTGCATTGAACTTATCACGTAGCTTCTCTGCCCATTGATTGAAAGGCACATCCTTAACGCATGCCTTCACAGCTTCCACATCTTCCTTCTTCTTTACATGATAGGCTATACCCTTAAAACGTGGCTCTGTCCATTTATATTGTTTCTTATGCTTAAGGAAATAAGCTTCCAACGCCTTCTCATCCTTGGCCGCTTTATCCCAAACGGTACGATTACTCATCTCTATCATCAGTAGACCGTCATAATACTCACGGATAAGATTCTTGAGATTTACATCTTCCTTCTCTAACGAAGAAAGCTTCTTTGCAAGAATTTCTTCTTGTGTAGTTCCCTTCCCTTCACTCTCCACAAGTGAATCAAGCTTCTGTTCGATTATTTGGTCACGCAATCCCTGCATCTCAATATAGCGCATGATATCAGGATGTAGTGTCTCATAACTTGGGAATTCCTCGCGACCTATCATCTTGATGATGTGATAACCAAAAGGAGAAAGAACAGGAGCACTTATCTCTCCTGGCTTCAAAGCAAACAGCGCCTTCTCAAACTCTGGCACAGTCTGACCTTTCTGAAGATGTAGTAACTCACCACCATTCTTGGCAGAATTAACATCTGTAGAATATTTCTTTGCCAGTTCTGCAAAATCAGCACCACCACGAATGGCTGTATAGATAGAGTCAGCCAACTGCTTCACAGTCTCAGCCTCGTCCTTATCAGCACTCTGTAACATCCCGATAAGGATATGCGCGCAATGCCACATACCTCCATTAGCTTCTACTTGCTGCTTTGCTTCACGATACAATTTATGTCCTTCAGCCTCAACATCAGCATCTGTAATAAAGGTTGGGCGCACCTGCTGGTCACGATAACTTAAGAACTCTTTCTTAAAAGAGCTGAGTGTGTCAAGGTGTGCGTCGAGCGCAGCCTGTACCTTCAATTTGTAATTGATAAAGAGATTAACATACTCATCTACACTCTTCTTATCAATCACTCCATCAGCATTATTCTTATTATATGAATACTCAAATTCCGAACGGCTCACAGGCTTGCCGTTGATAGTCATTATTGTTGGGTCAGTTTGTCCGTATGCCATTGTCGTGGAGAGCAATACTACTGACAAAATCGCTTTGAATTTCATTGTTATTCTTTTAACGCAGGGACCCTCTCCCCCGAAAGACAGGGAAGAGGGTGAATATTTTTCGTCTTTTACTATTACTCTGGACGTGAATAGTTCGGTGCCTCACTAGTAATGGTAATGTCATGAGGATGACTCTCCATCACACCAGCATTAGTGATACGTGTGAACTTTGCGTTATGTAAGTCTGCTATAGATGCTGCACCACAATAGCCCATACCTGAACGAAGACCACCGACAAGCTGATAGATAACTTCTTGGACAGTTCCCTTATAAGGAACACGACCAGCGATACCCTCTGGAACGAGCTTCTTCACATCACCAACATCATTCTGGAAATAACGGTCACGTGAGCCATTCTTCTGTTCCATTGCCTCCAATGAACCCATACCACGATAACTCTTAAACTTACGTCCATTAAAGATAATGGTATCACCAGGTGACTCTTCCGTACCAGCAACCAATGATCCTACCATCACACTGCTACCACCTGCTGCCAATGCCTTAACGACATCGCCAGAATAACGCAATCCGCCATCTGCAATCAATGGTACTCCCGTTCCCTCTAAAGCCGTATAAACATCATAAATAGCACTCAACTGTGGTACACCAACACCTGCTACGACACGTGTTGTACAGATAGAACCTGGTCCTATACCAACTTTAACGGCATCAGCTCCATTGTCTACCAAGAACTTTGCAGCCTCACCTGTTGCTATATTACCTACTACAACATCAAGGTTAGGGAAAGCAGCCTTCACGTCATGCAACTTTCCGATAACACCAGCAGAGTGACCATGTGCCGTATCTATTACGATTGCATCTACACCTGCAGCTACAAGTGCTTGTGCGCGCTCCATCGTATCAGCTGTGACACCGACACCTGCAGCAACACGCAGACGTCCCTTCTCGTCTTTGCAAGCCATTGGCTTATCCTTAGCCTTTGTGATATCCTTATAGGTAATCAGACCAATAAGGCGGTTGTCACGATCGACAACAGGCAACTTCTCAATCTTATTTTCTTGAAGAATATGTGCTGCTGCTGTGAGATCAGTCTTTTGATGTGTCGTAACGAGATTCTCTTTCGTCATCACGTCATCAATAAGTTTATCCAAATGACGCTCGAAACGGAGGTCGCGATTGGTAACAATACCCACAAGATGGTTATCCTCATCAACGACAGGGATACCACCAATATGGTAGTCTGCCATCATCTGAAGTGCATCCTTCACCGTACGACCCTTACGAATAGTCACAGGATCATAAATCATACCATTCTCTGCACGTTTCACAATAGCCACATGACGAGCCTGATCTTCAATGCTCATATTCTTGTGAATCACACCGATACCTCCCTCACGTGCTATCGCAATCGCCATAGAACTCTCCGTAACGGTGTCCATCGCTGCTGTGACGAAAGGTACGTTAAGATCTATGTTACGTGAAAACTTGGTTTTCAACACCACCTCTTTGGGCAGTACTTCTGAATAAGCCGGAATTAAAAGGACGTCATCGTAGGTTAAGCCGTCCATTGTGATTTTGTCTGCAACAAATGATGACATAATTGTATTTTAGAAATTTATTGCATGCAAATTTAGCAATTAAATATCAAACAGACTGGTTTTTTCCGTTTTTTCTCACACCTTATTAAAAGTATTTAATATTTCCCTTTACCGTCTTCCCTACTTTTCGACTATCGACTCCTTCACACATACAATTATTCACATACTCTTTAACCTTCTTAATTGCCTATAACTAACTTATAATCAGTACGTATAAGTATATTATAGATTAAATCAATGACCGTATAGATAATATCTGTTGTGGTAGAATAACAAACTCACTAACTTTGCACTCGTAAACAAGAAACAACAACTTAAAAATATATTCAAGATGAAAAGATTAGAAGTATTAGGATTAAACGAAAAGAAAGTAGAGAACATAGTAAACGAACTATCAGTTTTGTTGGCCGACCTTCAGGTGTTCTATAGCAACCTCCGTGGTTTCCATTGGAACGTAAAGGGACATGGGTTCTTTGTAATGCACAGTAAGTATGAGGAACTTTACAACGATGCAGCAGAGAAGGTTGACGAGGTTGCTGAGCGTATCCTTCAATTAGGTAGCAATCCAGAGAGCCGTTTCAGTGCATATCTGCAATCAGCTGAGATTAAAGAAGCTGGTGTCGTTAGCTGTAGCAAAGAGGCTGTTGACTTGCTCTTGGGTTACTACAAGACACTGATTGCACGTGAGCGTAGAATCATCGAGGTTGCTTCTGACGCACACGATGACACAACTGTTTCACTGGTAAGCGATTTCCTCAAAGAGCAGGAGAAGACTGTTTGGATGCTTGTTGCCGTTAGTTCACAGAATTGCGCAGAATAATACAAAAACATTATCACATATAAACAAGAGACTGGGAACAAGCATGAATACATTTCATTGTCTCAGTCTCTACCACTCCTTAACAGGGTTAGTTGTGGTCAGTATATCCATTTGAGGACATTCCAAATAGGCATAAGACTGATAAAGAACAGAGACAAGACTGATTATCAATACAAAACAGAAGTTAATATATAAAATATTATAAAAGATAGTCATAATCCCTTGCTTTATAAAAAACCAACAACTATCTTTGTTATCGAGATCTTAAAACATTAACTTAAAACGTATTTCAAGATGAAAAGACTAGAAGTATTAGGATTAGATGAGAAGAAAGTACAGCACGTAGTAGTAGATCTATCACTCTTACTGGCCGACCTCCAAGTGTTTTATGCTAACCTCCGTGGTTTCCACTGGGACGTAAAAGGACATGGATTCTTTGTAATGCATAGCAAGTATGAGGAGCTTTACAACGATGCAGCAGAGAAGGTTGACGAGGTTGCTGAGCGTATCCTTCAGTTGGGCAGCAATCCTGAAAGCCGCTTCAGTGCTTATCTGGAAGTTGCTGAAATCAAAGAGGCTGGCGTTGTTAGCTGCAGCAAAGAGGCTGTTGACTTGCTCTTAGATTACTACAAGACACTGATTGCTCGTGAGCGTAGAATCATCGACCTTGCTACAGAGGCACACGATGACACTACAGTTTCATTGATGAATGACTTCCTCGTTCAGCAGGAGAAGACTGTTTGGATGCTCGTTGCTGTTAGCTCACAGAGCTGCGCTGAGTAATTCATCAGATTATAATATATTGCCAAGAGACTGAATCATAAGTTAAAGTGCACGTCATGTGCATTGATTAGAAGGCTCTATTGCAGGATTAACTATACTTATTATCCTCACCATTAGCCATCGTCAACTTTCTAATTCAGCCTCTTTCTTTATTTCTTCTCATGAAAAGAAGAAATTATTCTCATGAAAAGAAAGATTTATCTTCATGAAAAAAAATATTTCTTCTCATGAAGATAAATCATAATAGACATCTTTCAGTGATGTAACTAACCAACAACAAGTGCAAAACGAAGTCCTAAAGCATTCGCAATCTGCATAAAAGTAGATAGCTGCATATCACTGTTTCCACGCTCGATATTAGAGATATACTCTCGCTTCTTACCTATCTTATCTGCCAACTGCTGCTGTGTCATCTTCTGTTGCTTACGTTGTTCTTTCAGTAGTTCAGCATAGTAATAAGCTTTCGCACGTGCCTCGAACGCCTCGCGTTCGGGAGAGCCTAAGTCCCCATACTTCTCCTTCAAGTGTTCTGAAGAGGTGTGCAACTTTGCTAATCTATTTTCATCTAACTTTATCATAACTTATTCCTCCATGTAATTCTCCAATAATCTATAAGCTTTATTTATCTCACGTTTATATTGTTTCGTATCTTTCTTCAGAAAAGAATTCAGATAGAGAATCTTCGTTGCTTGCATAAAACTGGCAGCATTTACCGCAAACAAGATTGTACGATACTCATTACTGCCTACTGAAACACGTGCCTCATAGAGGTCAGTATTCTCTAAATGCTTCACATACTTCTTCTTTACAACATCTTGTGTTTTAATAATATGCTCCACATAATCATATTTCTCTTTAGTTCTTAAATCCAAGCTTGCATAATAAGCTTCATACTCTAATGAGTAAAGGATTTCTCTTACAACTTTATCCATAGGCAAAGGTAACAAATAGATTACATATATCCAAACAAATGGAAGGGTTTAATTACTTTATTAAGGCTTATAAAGGATATTGACACTTACTTTTAAGGGGAGAAAGATTCAGCTTTATATTAGATTTTCAGAGGGTAAAAGGGCACTCAAGATTCGTATGTATTAAAGGAAATAGGCACACACAACTCGTTTCATCGTAGCAAAGAGAAGTTAACGATGAGAAGGGTACGAGCTGTGAGTGCCTACGGATAAATAAAATATCATCACTTTGACGGCGAGAATTAATTAGCCATCTCTGACAAGAACTTAATGCGTACGAGGCGTATCTCCTCTTCGCTGTAGTCACCATCAAGTTCTTCCATTGCAGCATTAAGACTGTCAGTCTCACTATCCATGAAATAATCATAGATATCATCTATCTGGTCTTCATCATAGACATCCTCAAGGAAATAGTCTATGTTAAGTTTTGTACCACTATAGACAATCTCTTCAATCTTTGTCAGCAGGTCATCGAAATCAAGTCCCTCAGCAGACGCAATATCATCAAGCGGCAACTGTCGGTCGATACTTTGGATGATCTTCACCTTCTGCATTGACTTCTTTGCCACCGTCCTGACACGTAATTCCTCTGGACGTTCTATGTTGTTTTCCTCACAATGATGCTTAATTAGCTCACAGAACTCCTTCCCATAGCGTTTTGCTTTCCCAGCTCCTACGCCTTGGATATTCTGTAATTCCTGCTCATTGATAGGATACATCATCGCCATCTGCTCCAAAGAGACATCTTGGAAGATAACATAAGGCGGTATCTCCAACTTATGTGCAATATCCTTACGGAGCTTCTTCAGCATGGAGAAAAGTTCTGGATCAAGGACTGCCGAACTTACGATTGGTTCATCGTCATCGTCATCATCCTTAAACTCAGTATCCATAACAATCATAAACGACTCTGGTGACTTCAAGAAACGCTTACCAGCTGCTGTTAGTTTCAGCAACCCATAGTTCTCTACATCCTTCTTCAAATAACCCGCTAAAAGAGCCTGACGTATAACAGGATTCCATATCTTTGGGTCTTCGCCTTCGCCTGCACCGAAGTCATCTAACTCATCGTGCTTATGATCTTTCTGGTCGTCTGTAGCCCTACCACGCACAAAGTCAATAACATACTCCTGTCGGAAATTCTCTTTTAAGGTCTTCACAGCCTGTAGAACAATAAGTAGCTGCTTCTCAGCCTCAATCTTTGTCTTAGGATGCAAACAGTTATCACACATAGAGCAGTTACACTTTGGATAGTCTTCACCAAAGTAATGTAAGAGCATTTTACGGCGACATACAGACGACTCTGCGTATGCCTCTGTTTCTTGCAACAGTTGACGCCCTATGTCCTGTTCGGCTATAGGTTTCCCCTCCATAAACTTTTCAAGTTTATTGAGGTCTTTCTTAGAATAGAAAACAATACATATACCTTCCTCACCATCACGTCCTGCGCGTCCTGTTTCTTGGTAGTAACCCTCCAGACTCTTCGGTATATCATAATGTATAACGAAGCGAACATCAGGCTTATCGATACCCATTCCAAAAGCAATCGTGGCTACAATAATATCCAACTCTTCCATAAGAAAGTCGTCTTGAGCCTTAGAACGTGTCTCAGAATCAAGCCCTGCATGATAAGGTGCTGCCTTAATATCATTAGCTTTAAGGATGGCAGCCAACTCTTCTACCTTCTTACGAGAAAGACAATAGATAATTCCACTCTTACCAGCATACTGCTTTATAAACTTAATGATTTGTTTATTCGTATCATCATCACTCTTCTTTGGCCGCACTTCATAATAGAGGTTTGGTCGATTGAACGAACTCTTAAACTCTGCACAATCCTCAATACCTAAGCTACGTACGATATCTGTACGTACCTTATCAGTAGCTGTAGCTGTAAGAGCGATGACCGGAGCTGTCCCAATCGACTCAATTGCACAACGTATCTTACGATACTCTGGGCGAAAATCATGGCCCCATTCGGAGATACAATGTGCCTCATCAATAGCGTAGAAACTTATCTTTACCGACTTTAAGAACTCCACATTCTCCTCTTTATTCAGTGATTCAGGAGCAACATAGAGTAGTTTTGTTCGACCAGAGACAATGTCTGCTCTGACCTGGTCTATCTCCCCTTTCTTTAGAGAAGAATTGAGATAATGAGCTATACCATCCTCTTCACTGATTCCATTAATGACATCTACTTGGTTTTTCATTAATGCAATAAGCGGAGAAACAACAATAGCTGTGCCTTCCATAATCAATGAAGGGAGTTGATAACAAAGGCTTTTGCCACCACCGGTAGGCATTAGCACGAAAGTATCCTTCCCATCAAGAAGATTACGGATAATAGCTTCTTGGTCGCCTTTGAACTTGTCAAAGCCAAAATAATGTTTTAGTTTTTCGGTAAGATTGACTTCTTGTGTCATGTTAATAGCTGGGTATATTTCTATACTTTACGGTTCTGTAGAAATAACACAGCCCACGGATGTGAATAGTTCTTCACATCGGCAGGCTGTATATATAGGTTTATGAGGCAGTATCCGACTTCTGAATATGAGCCTTGTCAAGTTGTTGACGCACATACTCTTCCGTCACCTCAAATGATTTAATACGTCGTGATGGTACATCAAACATAGCATCCATCATCACAGCCTCAACTATTGAACGCAAACCACGAGCTCCAAGTTTATACTCAACGCCCTTGTCTACGATGTAATCAAGTGCTGCCTCTGTGAAAGTCAGTTTGATACCATCCATGTCAAACAGCTTGATATACTGTTTTACAATAGAGTTCTTCGGTTCAACAAGTATCCTCCGTAACGCCTTTCTATCCAACGGATTGAGATAGGTAAGCACTGGCAGACGTCCTATAATCTCTGGAATAAGACCGAAAGATTTCAAGTCTTGAGGAAGAACATACTTCATCAAATCATTCTTATCAATCTTTGCAACGTTCTGTACAGAGTTATATCCAACCGTATGGGTATTCATTCGTTGTGCAATCTTACGTTCTATACCATCGAAGGCACCACCACAAATGAAAAGGATGTTACGAGTATCAACGTGTATATAATCCTGATCAGGATGTTTACGACCACCCTTTGGTGGTACGTTAACCATTGTTCCCTCCAAGAGTTTCAACAAACCCTGCTGCACACCCTCACCACTTACATCACGTGTAATGCTTGGGTTATCGCTTTTACGTGCTATCTTATCAATCTCATCAATGAAGACAATACCACGTTCGGCAGCAGCAACATCAAAGTTTGCCACCTGCAAGAGACGTGAGAGGATACTTTCCACATCCTCACCTACGTATCCAGCCTCCGTAAATACCGTTGCATCAACTATCGTGAAAGGAACATCAAGGAGCTTAGCAATGGTACGAGCGAGCAAAGTCTTACCCGTACCTGTAGAGCCAACCATGATGATATTACTCTTCTCTATCTCCACACCATCATCGTCCTTAGGCTGCTGTAAACGTTTATAATGGTTATAAACAGCCACAGAAAGATAGCGTTTCGCCTCGTCCTGACCGATTATATATTCATCAAGATATTTCTTAATCTCTCTCGGTTTAGGAACTTTCTTGAGCTTGAAAGCCTCGCCTTCGCCATTCTTTCCCTGTGCCAAAGCACCAGTCTCCATGACGATATTGTAGGCTTGCTGTGCACAATCCTCACAGATATAGCCATTCAAGCCTGTGATAAGAAGTTTTACATCCTTCTCACTACGACCACAAAAACTACATTTCTTTTGGGGCATTCTTATCCTTTACTTTGCTTCTTCCGAAGTGTTACTTACTGATTTTCTCATAAGAACCTCATCAATCATACCATAGGCCTTGGCTTCTTCCGAAGTCATCCAGTAGTTACGATCACTGTCATTCCACACCTTCTCAAATGGTTGATGGGAGTGTTCGCTGATGATTGTATAAAGTTCTTTCTTGAACTTCTGTATCTCTCGTGCCTCAATCTCAATATCCGAAGCTTGACCTTGTACGCCTCCTAATGGCTGATGAATCATTACTCGGCTATGTTTCAGCGCTGATCGCTTACCTTCCTTACCTGCAACAAGCAGGACGGCAGCCATAGATGCGGCCATACCAGTACACAACGTTGCTACATCACTGGATATAAACTGCATGGTATCATAGATACCTAAACCTGCAGTAACGCTTCCGCCAGGAGAGTTGATATAAATTGAGATATCCTTACCAGGGTCAACAGAATCCAAATAGAGCAACTGTGCCTGGATAGTATTAGCTGAATAGTCATCAACCTGAGTTCCAAGGAAGATGATACGCTCCATCATAAGACGAGAGAAAACGTCCATCTGCGTTACATTCAGCTGCCGCTCTTCAAGAATATATGGATTGAGATACTGCGCCTGTGCACGCATAACGTCGTCAAGCACCATACCATTCATCCCAAGATGCCCTGTGGCAAACTTTCTAAAATCGTTCATTGTTTTCCTTTCTATATATTTTTATTATGACAAAAATAGAGGTTATCGACCTCTCTTACCATTGCCATCAATACAAACATTATGCCACTCCATGCGACAAGGGCTTGTATATCTAAAGCAAAGATAAGCAAAAAAATCGATAACCCCTCTATATAAAGGAAGATTTTTGCTAAAAATGTTACTCGCTTACAAGTTTATTGAACTCTTCAAGACTTACTGTCTTAACATTCAACTTTACTACGTCTTTGATTACTGCTGCGAGTTTGCGATCGAGTGCTGCCTCTACGAAGTTGTCAATGTTCTCACGCTTCTTCAATAGCTCGTCTGCATAACCATTCAGATAGTCCTCTGGTACATTGGTCATACCGTACTGAGCGAACTGTGCACGTGCCATCTGACGAGCGCTCTCACGAACGTCATCATCATTAACCTTGATATCATGATCATTAGCCAACTGCTCCTTAATCAAGTGCCATGTCAACTCTTTGATGCTCTGTGCATAGTTCTTCTCTACAAACTCCTCACCCTTATCTTGGTTGTTAGCCAACATAATGCGCTTCAAGATAGCATCTGGGAAAGTTAATTCACCAACCTTCTTCTCGCAGTATGCGCGAAGATCTTGAATAAACTTATAGTCAGAGTCGCCCTTCAACTGCTCTTTCAAGCCTTCAGCAATCTTGTTACGGAAATCAGCCTCCGTCTTGATGTCAGCATCCTCACCATATACATTCTTCCAAAGGTCCTCATTATTCTCGGCCTTAACGAAGCGTGAGATTTCTGTTATCTGATAAGAGAAGTTACCCTTATGCTCGGCTACCTCCTCTTTCTTTATCTTCAAGAGTGAAGAAACCTCTATTTCATTATCTGGATAAGCTGCTGTTGGGTTAAAGGTGATGATATCACCGAGCTTAGCACCATCGAAGAGTTTCTTCTGATCCTCAACTTTGATATACTGTGGCATCAATGATGCACCCTCAACAGTGATACCACCTTCGAGTGTGTTTCCATTCTCATCCAACTCACGAAGGTCACCCTTCAGCAAATCACGCTGCTCTGGATCGAAGCTCTCTGCCTTGTCATAGTGACCTGCACGGCTCTGGAACATCTCTACTTGCTGGTCGATCAACTTGTCATCAACAGCTATCTCGTAGAAGTCAATCTTGTTCTTACCGTTCAATTCAATCTTGAACTCTGGTGCTACAGCTATATCAAACTTGAACACGTAAGGTGCTGGTTTCTCCAAGTCAACAGCTTCCTGTGACTCAGAACCCATTGGCTGACCCAACATCTGAATCTTGTTATCAGTGATGTATTTCCGTAGGTTCTCACCAAGAATCTTATTAATAGCTTCCATCTTCACCTGTGGGCCGTACTGACGCTTAATCAGTCCCATAGGCACCTGGCCCTGACGGAAACCAGGAACATTGGCACGCTTGCGATAATCCTTGAGGGTTTTCTCTACCTCATCCTTGTAATCAGCTTCCTCAACAGTGATGGTCATCAAGCCATTCACTTTGTCGGCATTCTCAAATGAAATTTTCATCTTTGATGTTTATATTTATGTTTATTATTATTTATCAAAAGCATGTGTTTACAAGAGGACACACTTATCCCTTATAGACTTTGAAATGCAAAGATACTTAAAAATTCGCATAACCTTATAATATATAAAGGGAAATTTGTTTTTTTAACCAAGATAAGCTACTACAGCGGCCTATATCGGGTGCTATCTCCTTATGATTATGACCCCTTATAACAAACTTTTATATCGAATCTTGCTGTCAGCTGCCTATCTTTCGAGACTCTTTCTTTTCCAAGAATAACTTTGGTTGCAAATTATTTTCATGAAAAAAATAATTATTGTCATGAAGAAAAATATTTCTTGTCGTGAAAAAAAATATTTTTTTTCATGAAAATAATTCGATAAAACTGATATGCTACCTCAAATAAGACACCTGTAAAGAGAGGGATAGTCCCTGTTTTTACCTCTCATTAGCCTCTTCCTGCGCCCGTTTACGCTGGTCGAGCAACTGGAAGTCTTTCTTCTGTAGAATGAAGTCAGTACCGAGGTATTTCTCTTTTACTATCTTATTAGCGGCCAACTCCTCTGGAGTTCCCTTAAAGAGGATGCGACCTTCGAAGAGAAGATAGGCGCGATCGGTAATATTCAGCGTCTCATGTACATTATGGTCGGTGATGAGGATGCCGATATTACGGAATTTCAAGCGCCAAACAATGTGCTGGATATCCTCAACAGCGATAGGGTCGACACCCGCAAAAGGCTCATCAAGCATGATAAACTTTGGGTCGATGGCCAGACAACGGGCTATCTCGCAGCGACGACGCTCACCACCAGAAAGACGGTCACCAAGGTTCTTACGCACCTTCTCCAATCGGAATTCACGGATAAGACTTTCCATCTTGTCGATGCGTTCTTGCTTAGAAAGCTTCGTCATCTCTAATACGCTCATGATATTATCTTCCACACTCATCTTACGAAAGACACTCGCCTCTTGAGGAAGATAGCCTATACCAGCACGTGCACGCTTATAAACAGGGAAATTCGTAATCTCTTGATCGTCAATGTAAACGTGTCCTTCATTAGGAACAACCAGACCTGTCGTCATATAAAACGACGTAGTCTTTCCCGCACCATTTGGTCCGAGCAACCCAACAATCTCTCCTTGTTTCACATTGATGCTCACACCATTGGCTACTGTTCGCTTTCCATATCGCTTCACCAGCTTCTCCGTACGAAGAATGCTCCCCTCGCCTTCTGGGCGTACAACAATATTATCTGACTCTGACATAGTTTTCTCTTTTAAGCAATTGGTGCAAAATTACGAAATAAAAAGCAGATAGCAATCATAAAGACGTGAAAAGAAACAAAAGAAGAATACAGATAAATCTATAGCTACGTGTCTACACTTCTATTAAAAGACGTTCTCACGGAGGTTCTCTGCCATGATTGCTTGGTGGCTATTCCCTATTCTTCTCCAGAAGTATATCCTAACAATTCCTGCTCGAATGCCGTCGTCCACGCTTCATTGCTAAGTGCTGCCGACATTGAATTAAGGGCTTGACACTGCTCACGCGAAATAGTCCTGCGTTCGTGATGATATGCCCATGGAGCTAACATAAGGAGTCGCCCTTCACAACAAGCATCAAAGTACTGCCCAGGAGGTTTATAGAGAGGTGGAAAACCGTTTTCTAACAAGACTATAAGCGGGAGTTTCTCCTCCAATGCTGCACGTGCTATTTCTTTTTCTCCAGCCGATATACAGGGGCTAACAAGTACTCCTCCCTCTCGTCCTCGTGCAAGGAAATATTCCTTTTGCAAGGCTATAAGGCGCAGATTCTCTGGTGTCTTATTATTATGACAACGTACCTGCAGTCTTATTGGGTGCTCCAGTAACCACTGATTTCCTATAGCAGAGAAAGTTCTATCACCTACTTTCAGACTATTCACGACACGAAAGAGTTGCGGATTATCCCGCTTCATCGCCAGCCGTCGTGGGTTATCAGCAATATATCTGAACATATTCTCCAGCTGTCCCTT
>QWCT01000362.1_pt1 | contig 30708 bp, 18 predicted proteins | sample 1972681 | NCBI WGS metagenome assembly QWCT01 (sample SAMN09866701, study PRJNA288562) | Human oral metagenome isolate pre3_saliva, whole genome shotgun sequencing... | isolation source: mouth | host: Homo sapiens | place: USA: California | reverse complement strand
CAAGGAAGCGATTCATTACACTTGTAGAGTCGTGTACACCAATGTTACTACCTAATGAAAGGTTGATAACACATGGCTTTGGCTTCTTTCCTGATAGTTGTGCATACTGTACGATGTCATCAACACCAAATGCAATATACTGGTCACGCAAGTCTCCGCATGAAGCCACAAGCTCTGACTCTGTCGCACAACCATAGAAAGGATTAGGACCTGTCACTTTATAAGACCTATCGTTATCGTTAGTCTTGGCATAGGTGATATTGCCTTTGTATCCACCCGCCATGATTCCTGTAGTGTGAGTACCATGGAACGTAGTGTAGGAATCGGTTGTGAAATCCTCTATAGCGTATGCATCATCACGGTTTGTTAAGGTATCAAGTACGACACGGGGGTAATAGTTATCGAATTGATAACCATCCTTATTTGACTGACTGGCTGTAATCTTACTGATATAACCAAATCGCGTGCTTCCGTCTGGCTTGAGGAAGTTGATATGGTTAGGGTCAATACCACCATCAACAATACCCGTTACCACTCCTTTACCTGTGTAAGCCTGTGGGAGGTCGATGCCTTGGTGAATCTTATCTACGCCAATCTCCTTACGTACGACGTCCATCTTCTGATAAACACGACGTGGGAGTTCCATACGACGAACGCACTTTAAGCCTGCAATACGCTCAATGTCTTTTACTGGAGCTACGACAATAGCGATATTACCACGTACACGCAGCACCTTTACGCCTTGTGCCTCTAAGTCTGCTCGGTCGTTCTGATCCTTCATTTCGACCATTGCCATTGTGTTTTCTGGTACACTCTTAGGTCGTTCAAACGCGCGTGTTCGACTATTGTACGTAGGTATGGCTGTATTGCGGAGCTTATACAGTTCCAACTGACTTTGTAGGTCGAGCTTCGACTGACCGAATGCCATTCCTGCCGTACAGATACTAAATACTGTAAGTAGAAATTTTCTCATCACTTCTTTATTATAATCTTTTTACCATTAATTACGTAGACTCCATTAGGTAGCTGACTACCTTCTACACGTGTTCCATCAAGGCGATAGACTACTACCTTCCCTTGTTTTACGGCTTCTATGGCGTCAATACCAGCTGTGTCGCCCTTGAGTAAGACCTCCAAACGGTCGCCATTATTCAAATCAAACTCATAGCTTGTGCTGCCAGGATAGGATGGGTTAAGTTCCGTTCCATTGAGTTTAACTACCATCTTACTCAAGTCGTTGCCGTATGCACCAAGCATGAAGTGATGGTCGTCGGCTGAGAACATGACAGTGTTTTCACCTGTCTGCATCTTTACCGTTGAGTGATCAGAGCGGTAGAAGTTGAATCCATAGTTCGCAAGGCTGATGTCGTCAATGACAACTGTTGCCTTCTGGTCGCGCACAATGGCTGATGTAGTAACCTCAATCGTCATTCCATCGGTTAGTCTTATCTCGTATGCTCCTTCGTAATTGGCGGTTACGAGATTTCCATTTACCTTTAGTGACTCAACCTTACAACCGCTATTTGGTTTTATTTGGATAAGGTTGTTCTTCTCTCCTAACTCAATATTATTACTGCCATTCTGTAGGATTATCACCTTATTGTTATAGCTTTGACCCTCATAAGCGGTGATATTTGCTGCGTTATCAACGGTCAACACAGCCTTTACAGTAGCATATTTATGTGCCTGAACATCAAAGACAAGGTTGTCTTTCACGTAACATTCGTAGGTACTATATATCGTAACGGCAGTCCCATTAACCTTGAAAGCATCTAAAGCATAGTTGCTTTGGTCGAAAGTTAATGACAATTTTGTTCCAGCTTTCAGCTTGAAATCAGCGTCATTGTAGTTCTTAACTTCCACACCATCAGCCATTACCTTTGAGATAACACCCTTTGCTTTCTCGTCAGTAAAGTTGAATTTAACAGGATAAGATACGTTTGGATAATCGGCTTTAATGTCAACAACACAGCCAGCGGTCAGCGTGACAAAGTATTGACCACCTGAAGAAGCTACGTCATTACCGTCGACTGTCACCTTATATATAGGGGCATCGCCATAATTAGCATTGGTTATCACAAGCGTTTTCTCGGTATTAGGAATCCATTTTACAATGTTTTCACCATTTTGCAATGCTACTGACGTGTGTGACTCATAGCGAGATACCCTCACTTTTGAGGCATTATCGACCTTTACAGAGCATGAACCTGTGCGAACATCAGCTAAGACTCCACTCTTAACCTTAATGAGTATATTCTTGTCAGCATCTGATAGATAGATATTGCAAGACGTGAGATTTGAAATGTTTTGAGCTATAACTGCTCCGTCTTTACCTTGTTTTGTAACATCCTTAAGGTAGTAACCCTCCTTAGCCTCTATACTTAAAGAGGCATATTGCGGTACATTAACCGTGTTTGTACCATTGGCAAGGTCAGCCACTGGGACATAATTAACCTTCACGGTAACTCTATTAACATCATCAATATTGATTTTAACGGGCGTATCAGCCTTTGCGTTTACTGATGAGAACACCAATAGTACTAAAAAAAGATAAGAGTAAACCTGCTTCATAGACATATATTTTATTATTGACCAAATATCGGATATAAGCTTTTTCACTATGGTTTCTGCACTAAAAGCAGAGGAGTTGTTGTGATAAATACCGAGCAAACACTTTTACAGGTTATTTGTTCTTTTATAAATCTATTGCAAAAGTAGTTATTATTTATGGTTAGAACAAAGTTTTTTCGCTTAAAATTATATTTTAATTCATAATTAGTCTTATTTGTATCTATTTCAAACAAAATCGTACACAAAACACTTGTTGTTATAAAATAAGCGGGTTTAGTCGACGAGTCGACAGAATACACATATCTAAGCTGACGTCTTAGTTGATTGTTAAAATATGGGATAATAAGCTTATTAACAATGAGTCGACATAGTCTATATACCCGTTCATCATAGTGCAAAGGAATCCATTGAAGATAAAAAAGCATTACAATACGTCGACTATCATACTCTCTAAATCCGAGTATAAAGTCTCGTGCATGTGATGTGATAACGTTCATTAAATCAGTACGTTATAAGTTGCTTTGTAGAATATGCCTTTCTTGCCTCAAGAAGGGCATGTTCTGCATGCAAGAAGAGCATGTTCTTGAACGTTGAAGGGCCTCTTCTTCACCCATGAAAGGCGTATGTTCTGTTCGAGAGAAGCAAAAATTCTTGACAAGGGGTGAAGGAGCTAAGGAGTGAAAGGGGAGTGGAATGGTGTTAAGGTGTGATGGAGTTAAGGAGTGAAGGGGAGTGAAATGGAGTTAAGACAACACCGTCTACGCTCTCTACCTTTGTGTATCACAATTCGTAGGGTGCGTTCTTTCTCACTGTGGGGACTTTTTTCTCTCACAGAACTACACAGATGAACAGAACGCACAAGGTTCAATGAAGATGATGGCCCCTCCCCCGTCCCCTCCCCCGAAGGGAAGGGGCGTAAACACCGAGATACCCCTATCGGCAGGATGTAGGCTGCTTGTTGCCCCTTATCGGTATCTACGATAGCTGAAACGCTCTGTGATCTCTGTATGCCGAAGGCCTTCTGTGGGCTCGAAACGTGTGCCAAAATGCTCTGTTAACTCTGTGCGCTCTGTGAGAGATAATATACCTACAAGAATTAAGCAGTGTGTTAAAACGCTCTGTTAAATCTGTGATTTCTGTGAGAGAAAAAAATATCCTTTGTTAGAGATATAACTTTTAATTCGTTACCTTATCAATTTGTTACCTTGCAACGAAGTCTGTTTATCTGTTACCCTGTCTACTAATTAGCTAAACACATTCCTTGTCTACCTGTAAACTCGTCTACTCGTTAACTTGCAAAAAACTCCTGTTTACCTGTTACCCTGTCTACTAATTAGCTAAACACATAACTTGTCTACCTGTTAACTCGTCAACTTGTTTACTTACAAAAAACTCCTGTTTACCTGTTACCCTGTCTTCTTATCAGCAAAAGACATACCCTGTCTACCCGTTAACTCGTCAACTTGCTAACAGTTCCACTCGTTCACTCGTCCACTGACAACGCTATTTCCCCTGACCCAAAGCATCGGTGATGGTGTTCATCATAGACAACACAGAACTGTCCAGGGGCCACCCCATGGATGTTTTCGGCAGAGTGAATCAAACACCTACCGTCCGACAACTGATTAACAGTTGCTGGATGGTACTCAGGTGTATGGCGAATCTTGAAGGTAATCTTCTCTGGTAAGGTTGTAATACCTTCTGTTAAGAAATGGAAGTCATGGAGCGGGAAATCTTTTTTATAGGCTGTAGCAGGGTCGTAACCATGACTTACATATAGGATATTTTTAGTTACATCTTTCTTAATCACAAACCAAGGGCCGCCGCCAAGACCGAGCCCTTTACGTTGCCCGATGGTATGGAACCATAGTCCCTTGTGTTCGCCTATCTTCTTTCCCGTCTCAAGTTCGATGACGTCGCCTATTTGTTCGCCTAAATAACGACGTACATACTCGTTATAATCGATGTTTCCAAGGAAGCAGATACCCTGCGAATCCTTGCGATGGGCATTGATGAGATTTTCACGTTCGGCAATCTCTCGCACCTCATTCTTCTCGTAGTGGCCAATAGGGAAGATTGCTTTCTTCAGCTGCCAGTCGTAAATCTGTGCCAAGAAATCGGTCTGGTCTTTCACCGGGTCAGGACTTGTTGTGAGCCATTTACGCCCATCAATCCACTCAGTCTGTGCATAATGGCCCGTTGCGATGAGGTCATAGTCATGTCCCATCTTCTCATCAAAGGCCCCAAACTTTATCAGTCGGTTGCACATAACGTCTGGGTTTGGTGTAAAGCCAGCCTTCACCTTCTCCATAGTGTAGCGTGTCACCTGGTCCCAATACTCCTTATGACAGTCGATGACCTCCAACTTACAGCCAAAGCGACGTGCCACAAGCGTAGCCATCTCAAGGTCTTCTTCTGAGTTGCAGTCCCAGTCCTCTTTCTCTTCTGGTCCTATCTTTATGTAGAAACAGTCGGGATGTAGTCCTAAGCGTGCAAACTCATAGACTACAACAGAGCTGTCGACGCCTCCAGAGAGGAGAACGGCAATACGCTTACCTTCGAGTTCCTGAATATCCATCTTTACTTTCTTCCCTTCTTACTTATACTTTTTCTCTTACTTTCTCGTCGGCCACTTTCTTCTTGTGTGCCACCTTCATTCTATCAAAGCCCATGCCATAGACACCGTTGACAGCACCTTGTGAAACAAAGGCGTTAGGGTCTATTTCGTCAATCACTTGATAGATAGAGTGGGCTTCAGACCGTCGTGCGATGACAAAGAGCATTCCCACCTTCTTACCTGTGTAGAATCCGCGTGCTTCAATGACCGTACAACCACGGTCGACATCGTTGTTTATGGCAGAACCTATCTCTCCCCAATGGTCAGAGATGACAAAGAACTGCACCGAGCCACGCATACCGTTGATAAGATAGTCTACCACGTAGGTCATCACAAAGAGGACGATATAACCATAGATAACCTTCTCCCAGTTCTCTAACACAAGATAACTGGAGGTGATGATACACAGGTCACATGCCAAGATGACACGTCCGAGCGATATATCTCGGTACTTATGAATCATTGCGGCAATAACATCTGAACCACCCGAACTGGCATTATACTGTAGAGCAATGCTCACTCCGACCCCTAAGAGCACACCACCCACGACGCAGGCAAGGAACGGCTCGTCAGAAAACAAGGGATGACCAGCGAAGGCCTCACGCAATACTGATGTCGAGAAGGCAAAGACCAATACGGCAAAGATTGTCCTTACGCAGAACTTCCAACCCAAGATCTTTAACGCAACAAAGAGCAGTATGCCATTAATAATAAGGTAGGTGTACTGCACTGGGATGTTGAAACCCCACTGAATGACAGACGCAATACCCGCAATACCACCTATTGTGATGTGGTGGGGCAACAGAAAAGCACACCAGCCGAAACTCCCAATGAGCATAGCTAACGCAATCATCAGGAACTCGCGTACATCTCTTAACTTATTCTTTCTTTTTCTTACCATGTGTTTGTCAACCATTAGCTTTGTGCAAAGTTAGTGAAAATATTGTGAATGTCAAGTGAATAGCAAAACTTTTATGGGATAATAGGGCAACTTTCAGATGTTTTTATTATTTTTGTGGTTGGTAATAAACCTATTATACTATGGTTGAGATCTTTTCTGCTGACGGATGGTTGAATAAGAGCATTGTGTCAATCAATGATTTTACATGGTCGTATATTCTTGTTGCGGCACTTATTCTCTGTGCGTTATGGTTTACGTTTCGTACGCATTTCGTGCAGTTTCGTATGGTAGGTGAGATGGTTCGCCTCTTGGGTGAATCGACTGATACACATGATAAAGGGGAGAAGCATGTCTCTTCCTTTCAAGCCTTTGCAGTCTCTATTGCGTCCCGTGTGGGTACAGGAAACCTTGCTGGTGTGGCGAGTGCCATAGCGATTGGAGGTCCAGGGGCCGTCTTCTGGATGTGGATCATCGCTCTCCTTGGGTCGGCGACAGCCTTTATCGAGTCTACGCTGGCCCAACTGTATAAGCGTCGCCATGCCGACTCGTTCATTGGAGGGCCCGCCTATTACATCCTTCATGGTATGCATTGCAAATGGATGTCGAAGCTCTTTGCCATCCTGATTACGATGACTTTCTGTATGGCTTATATCTCCATACAAAGCAATACGATATGTGGTGCAATGCAGAAGGCTTTTTCTATCAATCCCACATGGATGGGTGTTGCCCTTGCAGTACTCTCTTTGGTCATCGTCTTCGGTGGTATTCAGCGCATTGCGAAGGTCAGTAGTGTCCTCGTCCCATTGATGGCAGTGGGCTATGTCGTCCTTGCCTTGGTGGTTATCGTTATGAATATTCAATTCATCCCACACGTCTTCCGCCTTATCGTAGAGAATGCTTTTGGCTTTGAACAGTTTGCAGGTGGCGGATTAGGAGCAACGATGATGAATGGAATAAAGCGTGGACTCTTCAGTAATGAGGCTGGTGAGGGGTCGGCACCGAACATTGCTGCAACCGCATCAACGACCCATCCTGTCAAACAAGGACTTATCCAGTCGCTCGGAGTGTTCACTGATACGCTGCTCGTTTGTAGTTGTACGGCTTTTATTATCATCATCAGCGGACTTTATACAGACGGTTCAGCGTCGGGTATTATGCTTACACAGAATGCCTTAGAGCATGAGGTAGGTTCGAGTGGACCGATATTTGTTGCCATCGCCATCTTCTTCTTTGCGTTTAGTAGTATTATTGGAAACTATTATTATGGTGAGGCTAACGTGCGCTTCCTCACCCAGCGTCCTTTAGCCATCCTCGTTCTGCGTATCATAACAGGCGGTTTGATGGTGATGTTTGGTGCTATCGCCAGTCTTGACCTTGTATGGAGTATCGGCGACTTCTTTATGGCGCTCGTCACGATATGCAATCTTATCGCCATCATCACACTTGGTAAATATGCCTTCCGCCTACTCGATGACTATCGACAACAGAAGCGGGCAGGTGTGAAGAGTCCTGTCTTCAAACGCGAGACAATGCCTGATATCGAAAAAGATATTGAATGTTGGTAGGAGGGAAGGGGCTTACTTGTGTTGGTGGTAAGCTCTTTTTCTTTTTTAGGGTCATGCTGTGTGAGGCTTCTGTTGGTTGTAACGCTCTGTGATATCGGTTGACTTAATGTCTCTGTGGGCCTTTGTGTGTTCTGTTCATCTGTGTTCTTCTGTGAGAAAAAGAATATTGGAGACGTGGTGGGGGATTTTTTTCTCTCACAGAGCGCACAGAGTTCACGGAGGTTTTTGGCGCACATTTCGAGCCCACAGAAGGCCTCCGGCATACAGAGAACACAGAGCGTTTTAGCTAAAATTGGCTGTAAGGCTCTGTGATATCGGTTGACTTAATGTCTCTGTGGGCCTTTTTGTGTTCTGTTCTTCTGTGTAAATCTGTGAGAAAGAGAACGCACTTAGTCTATGAGATGACACACAAGCAACTCGGTGGGGGAGTTTTTTCTCTCACAGAACTCACAGATTTAACAGAACCTTTTGGCACACTGTTTCGAACTCACAGAAGGCCTCCGGCATACAGAATTCACAGAACGTTTCAGCTAATGATGGTTGTAAGGTTCTGTGAAATCGGTTGACTTAATGTCTCTGTGGAATGCTGTGTGTTCTGTTCTTCTGTGTTTTTCTGTGAGAAATAGAACGCACCCACTTTATGAGATGAGATACATGCAACTTACTGTTGAGGTCTTTCTCTCACAGAACTCACAGAACATTTCTCCCAGAGTAAACGGTTGAATCGCTACGAAGCTGGTTACCTCTTAAAGGGAAAATTTGCTTCTGATGATGCCATCAACAGAGAATCTACCAGCACCAGCGAACCATGAGAGGACGAAGATGACAAGATAGAGGAAGGCTAACTCACCATCGCTAACAGAACCGCCATGGACGGTTGTGAAGGCTACTATCATGGTGAATATCATCGGCAACAGTGTTAATCGTGTGAGAAAACCGAAGACAAAGGTCAAACCGCATACCAACTCGCCGAAAATACTTAGTCCTACAGCTACCTCACCACTCAATCCGAAGGGTGCAGGGAAATGTGCTGCAGTGTCCGCGAAATGTTGCAGTTTGTCGAGGCCGTGGCTTGCAAAGGTCAAACCGAACACGAGACGTGATGCCAACAAAAGGAGGGATGCCTTTGTACTCTCAACCTTTGGGAATAATAATTCTACTGTTTTCATATCGTATAATCCTTTCTTTTTATGTTGTTCAACTTGTAGTGCGCACCAATCCCACCTTTTATATAAATGTAGCTGTGTGTGGCTAATCGCACTGAATTTATCTCTTTAATAGTTGCAAAGATAGGGATAATTCTCTTTTCTGTCCTTAAAAACGCTGTAAAAGTTTATCGAAGACGATGAAAATACCATTTATGTGGTATCTTGTCGACCATCTTTTCTCGGCTCTTTCCTCCTGTTTCTGTGTCTGAGAGTCTGTCTATAATTTGATAGATAAGCTGTATGCTTGTCGTTTGTGAAGCTGAGGTAAACAGAATAAGCCCCTCTTGTTTATGATAAACTATATTTACAAAACTGCGTATTCGTGTCCTTCTTTTAGGATGGGAATATTGGTCTCTATTGGTGTTGTAACTCTTTTGTATTCAATGATTTAAGTAGTAGTAAAGGAGAAGATGCCTTTCAAGGGCGAAGAAGGGCGTCTTCTACACCCAAGAAGGGCACCTTCTTCGAGCAAGAAAGGCGTCTTCTTAAACCTTAAAGACCGTAGTCTGGTTTTAAGAAGATGAATTATCTTTACAAAGATGATTGTTTCATAGTTTGCCAAATAGCATTGGTAATATCTATATCGTGCCACAGCGAGCGTGTATCTCAGTGTTTATACCTACTTTTTGGTATGTCCGTGAGCAATAAGACAAAACCTTTTAATTGACCAAAAAGCCAACTAAAACCAAGGCTTTCGTGACTTTTTTGGAAATCTTATAGTATTTTTATGTAGTTAAAATACATTAAAGATTAAGTCTATTCCATTGATAATCTGTAATAAATGTAGTAACTTTGTAACCGCTTAACATGCCTAACTAAGATAATTCTTACGCCACATAAACAGTTTAGTCACAATAGTATAGGATACGAATAACTATTATTCATTCCTCAATCTTATCGCTCACATGAGCAAGAAAACGTAATTTATAAAACAATAGATAACTATTTAAAAGAATGAAAAAGAAGTATTTTTCGCCCACTATCAATGTATATAACGTTGTAGAGGCAGAGACGATTTTGGCTGGATCAGGTAACCAACCAGGGTTCGATTCATCTGTAAATGAATTTAAAGATGGAGGAACAGAGGATTTGGATGGAGAGTAATTTCCTGTATTAATAAGACCATAACAAACCTAAGAAATTAAGTTTTAAGAAATGAAATCAAGAAATTCTAAATTTATTTTGAAGGCTGTCCTTATAGGCTTGGCAGCATTTGTTGTAACTGCTTGTACTGACAGTGATACAGCGCAGGATACACAAAAGAAAGTAGAAGATGGTATTAGCTTTGCTGTGACAGATATTCAGAATATCTCTGAATCCTCACTCCCAAAGACAAAGGCACCGTCTGTCTATGAAACAACCTCTACTCCGCTTGAGGGTGAAGGAGCAGAGGGATTGTCGTTGTTAGAGACTACAGTTGAGGGTGTAAACCCTGTATACTACCCAGCTGCTACCCGTGGTACCATCACTACAAATGACAACTTTGCTGGTTTGGATAAGCCATTTGCAATCTTCGCAACAAAGGAAGGTAGTACAGCTGCTAACTATCTCTACAATGAGAAGGTGAACGCTGATGGTACAATGGTAAATCCTGTGAAGTGGAAGAAGAGCGAGTCTTCAAATTTGAAGTTCTTTGCTGTTCATCCAGCTACAGATGGTTCTAACCCATTGGTTACTACGTCTTCTGGTACAAACCCAGTTGTAAATTATGCTCCAGACACAAATGTGAAGAAGCAGTTTGACCTTTTGGTAGCAAACACAAACTCTTTCAATTATGATGATTATGTTAGTCAGAAGATTCCAATTGCGTTCTCACATGCCACAACAGCCGTTCTGTTTAAGGTTGGTAATGAACTCACTTACAAGCAGAAGGTTAAGAAGATTGAAATTAAGAACGTGATAGGCGATGGCACATACGATATTGCTACAAATGCGTGGACAGTAGGTACAACAAAGAAAACCTTCGAACTCGACCTTTCTGCTGCACCTTTCAGTACAGCAACAAATGCTGGCTCTATTATGAATGGTGGTGACGGTACTTTCTTTATGGTTCCTCAGGATATTCCAGATGAGGCTTATGTGCTGATTACTTTTGTAAGTGGTAAGACTGTGAAAGCCAATATTGGCGGTACTGGTAAGAAGTGGGTTGCTGGTACAACCAAGACATATACTATCTCTAATTCAAAGGATTTGGATGATAGAACACTTACTCTAACAATTAATGCAGCTAAGAATATATTTGACTACAATGAGACCAATGTACCATTCACCGTTACAAGTTATAGCGAAGTGACAGGAAGTGGTAGAGCTGCTAAGGCAGAGCCTTGGACGATTACAAAGTATGAGTTCAGTGCTGATGGTACTACTTGGACAGAGGGTAAGCCAATGGTTGCTGCTATGAGTTCTGAGAGTGGTAATGGTGGTACGTCTGCTGATGCATGTACAATGACATTTACCAATGACTATCACGACTATAAAGCAGAGCGTGAGAAGGAACTTAGGGATGCTACAGAGGAAAATGGAAAGGACCTCTCTATGGTTAATGGTAGCAGATCAACGGCTAACTGCTATATTGTCTCAGCTGGTGGTACATACAAGTTCCCTATGGTATATGGTAATGCTATTAAGAATGGTGTAGATAACACAGAGGCTTACAACCCTTCTAACATTGTTGGTTCAAGTACAGCAATCAATCCTTTTTGGGGTGCTACAAAAATCACCAGTCCTAATATTGTTGGTGCAACAAAGGCTGAAGTGTTGTGGTGTAGTACACCAGATCTTGTGAAAGATGTTACAATCGATGGTGGTTATGTAAAGTTCTCTGTTGATAAGACAAAGATTAAGGAGGCAAGTGCTATTATTGCTGTTAAGAATAATGATGCAGAGTATCCAGCCTATAAGTCTGGAAATGTTCTTTGGAGCTGGCATATATGGATAACATCTAAGGATGTTGTTGATACTGATAATGGTTACTTTATGCGTCAGCCTTTAGGTTTCCGTCATACAAAGTGGCAGGGTACAAGCTACCAACAGGATCGTAAGGTTCGTCTTACAGTTACTCAGACCCGTACAGGAAAGACTGCTACTGCGGAGTTTACACAAAAAGCATCTCCTATGGAAAGAGAGGGTGAAACAATGTATTATCAACAGGGACGTAAGGACCCATTCTATCCTGAAAATCCTATGGCGTTGCAGTCTAATGGTGGTAGTAATGATGCTCTCAGAAGAGGCTTGACCTTAATTAATTCTGTGAAGTTTGCTACTCTGATGGCGCGTCCACGCAAACTCTGGTCAGACCCTACAACTAAGGGTAATTGGGACTGGATGGCAATCAGTACTGGAGATATAGGAAATGGTGAACCTTATTATTCTGAAAGTGTTGTTGCAAATACTACTTATTTCAACTTGTGGGATGCAAACAACGGACAAGGTCATGGATATACAGGCACTTTTGTAAAGACTGTTTATGACCCAAGTCCAGTTGGTTTCCGTGTACCTCGCTTGGCTGAATTCGAGAAGATCAACAATGGTAACAACGGTAAGGAGGCATTTACTCCGCTTACAGGTGTTCTTAACCATGATAACTTCACAGTTAAGTATAAGGGTACTAATGGTTACTATTGGTCATCTGAGAAGAAGATAGGTCCTGGTAACTTTGGTGGAGAGGAAGTTTATACAGGTTATTATGGTCTCTTTGCATTAGCAAGAGGTTCTCAGAAGGACTTAGTGCTAAAAAAAGATGTCCATTCTGTACATGATTTCCCAATGTTCCAGAATATGGCATGGGGCGCCAGCGTAATCTCTATCAAGGAATAACATAATCTTTAGCAACTGACTGTAGTCATTACTGCAAATCTATGGCAACTGCACTTTATTCGTAGAGTGCAGTTGTTCGTTTATAGGGAACTGTGGTTTATATAGTTTTGTACGACTATTCGAGTAGTGGGGATAATGTTAGTTTTAGCGTTTGACTTTGGTCTTAGCCTAAACCTGTTGTTTTTTGTAGGAATTGGAGACTTTTTACATGCTCTTACTGCTGTATTCTAATAACCAAGAAAAAACCTAAAACGAAGTTTGCTGTCATTACTGTCAGTCGGAGAGGGATGTTAACTTGCTTGTTTACAGCATAGTTACGGGAAGTGTTAAATGTGACAGCAAAACAAAATAAAACTTTTTTTGTATATTAAGTAATGTTTCTTGTCAGCTTAGAGACATTTTATTAGCTCCTTTCGCAAGCGAATCTCTCGTTGTTATTATAGATAGGAATAGAACAGCAAAAGCCACTTCTTGTGTTGTTATTATAGTGAGGAATAGAGCAGCTAAAACCATTGTTTAGGGTCGTTAGCCATCCCCATTATTAGGTATTTTTCTTGTAAACACTTTCTATCTTGTTTTTTTTCATTACCTTTGTTTATTCAGATATGTACAAGTGGACGAGTTTACGAGAGAAGAAGTAGACGAGTAGCTTGCTACACATGGCGAACTAAGAATAAGTAACGATAATTCTTGGATAAGAATTAAAATGATGATTGAGGCTTATGAAGCTATCAGAATTGAAGACTGGAGAAACTGGTGTCATCGTAAAGGTATCGGGACACGGTGGATTTAGGAAACGAATAATAGAGATGGGATTTATCAAAGGCAAGACTGTTGAGGTGTTGCTCAATGCGCCTTTGCACGACCCTGTCAAATACAAAATTATGGGCTATGAGGTTAGTCTCCGTCATAGCGAGGCCGACCAGATAGAAGTATTGCCCGACACAGTCGACCCTACGCAGGTAGAAGACGTAGAGTATGAAGAAAGTGAGCAATCAGCTGGCTCTACATCCTACGATAGTACCGACAAAGAACTAACCCCAGAGAAGCTGTCAGATGCCGTACGACAAAAGAACCGTACCATCAATGTGGCCCTTGTCGGTAATCCGAACTGTGGTAAGACATCGCTCTTCAACTTTGCATCAGGTGCACACGAGCGAGTAGGAAACTACTCGGGAGTGACGGTAGATGCGAAGGTGGGGCATGCTTCCTTTGATGGTTACGAGTTCAACCTCGTAGACCTTCCCGGCACTTATAGTCTTTCGGCTTATAGTCCGGAGGAACTCTATGTGCGTAAACAGTTGGTAGACAAGACGCCAGATGTCGTCATCAATGTGATAGACGCCTCAAACCTTGAGCGCAACCTCTATCTGACAACCCAGTTGATAGATATGCACATACGTATGGTTTGCGCCCTTAACATGTATGACGAGACAGAGCAACGTGGCGACCATATCGATGCACAGAAGCTTTCAGAGCTCTTTGGAATACCGATGATACCGACGGTGTTCACCAATGGCAGGGGTGTACAGGAACTTTTCCGACAGATAATAGCCGTTTATGAAGGTACAGAAGACGAGTCGTTGAGGTTCCGCCACATCCATATCAACCATGGTCACGAGATAGAACATGGTATTGAAGAGATGCAAGAGCACCTGAAGAAGTACCCAGAACTTTATCGGCGCTATTCAACCCGTTATCTCGCAATCAAACTGTTAGAGCATGACAAGGATGTAGAACAGCTCATTAGTCCGTTAGGCGACTCAGTCGAGATATTCAAACATCGTGATACAGCAGCTGCAAGAGTTAAGGAAGAGACAGGCAATGACAGCGAGACTGCGATAATGGATGCCAAGTATGGTTTTATTAATGGAGCACTGAAAGAGGCGAACTACTCGACAGGAGATAAGAAAGACACCTATCAGACCACCCATGTCATCGACCATGTCTTGACAAATAAATACTTTGGTTTCCCAATCTTCTTCCTTGTCTTGTTGGTAATGTTCACTGCTACCTTTGTTCTCGGACAGTATCCGATGGACTGGATAGAGGCAGGTGTGGACTGGTTAGGGCAGTTTATCTCTACGAATATGCCTGACGGTCCGGTGAAGGATATGATTGTCGACGGTATAATCGGTGGTGTAGGTGCCGTTATCGTATTCCTTCCTCAGATCTTGATACTCTATTTCTTCATCTCTTATATGGAGGATTGTGGCTATATGTCACGTGCCGCCTTCATTATGGACAGGCTTATGCACAAGATGGGACTACATGGTAAGTCGTTCATCCCACTTATCATGGGCTTCGGTTGTAACGTACCTGCCGTGATGGCAACACGTACGATAGAAAGCCGGAGGAGCAGGTTGGTGACAATGCTGATACTCCCATTGATGAGCTGTTCGGCTCGTCTACCAATCTATGTGATGATTACAGGCTCGTTCTTTGCCATGAAATATCGTTCGCTGGCTATGCTCTCCTTATATATAATAGGTGTGTTGATGGCAGTAGTGATGAGTCGTCTCTTCTCTGCCTTTGTAGTAAAAGGAGAGGACACTCCCTTCGTAATGGAGCTACCCCCTTATCGTTTCCCAACATGGAAAGCTATTGGTCGCCATACATGGGAGAAGGGTAAGCAGTATCTCAAGAAGATGGGAGGTATCATTCTCGTAGCTTCTATCATCGTGTGGGCCTTAGGCTATTTCCCTCTTCCAGATGATCCGAACATGGGGAAACAGGCTCGACAGGAGCAGAGTTATATCGGCAGAATCGGTAAAACCGTCGAACCCGTATTTCGTCCACAAGGTTTTAGTTGGCAATTGGATGTCGGCTTGCTGTCAGGTATGGGTGCGAAGGAGATTGTAGCATCAACAATGGGTGTGCTCTATTCTAATGATGATAGCTTCTCTGACGACAGTGGTTATAGTAGTGAGGTGGGTAAATACTCCAAACTACATAATCTAATAACAAAGGATGTGGCAACCATGCACCATGTAAGCTATGAGGAAGCAGAGCCTATAGCAACATTGACGGCCTTTGCTTTCCTACTCTTTGTACTGCTCTATTTCCCTTGTGTAGCAACGATAGCGGCTATCAAGGGTGAAACAGGTAGCTGGGGATGGGCACTCTTTGCTGCTGGATACACCACAGCATTAGCCTGGATAGTCAGTGCGGTGGTCTTCCAAGTGGGTATGTTGTTCATCTGATGTTAAGAAAAGATAGATAGCATAAAAGCTATATATTCCCTTTAAGATTTAAGAAGACGCTCTTCTTGGTTTAAGAACATGCCCTTCTTAAGCGTTGAAGACGCCCTTCTTACCTCAAGAAGGGCGTCTTCTTCTTTGCAGTCTATAACTTGCTGATTGTCGGCGAGTTATAGACTTGCTTTTTATATGTATCCCTCAGTGTTTATGTCAGACATTTGTATGTGTTTTAGTTAGGATATTTTGGAGACAGAATAACATAGGGACGAGTAATGACAGAGTTTTTTTTAGAGACAGAATAACATAGGGACGAGTAATGACAGAGTGTTTTTTTAGAGACAGAATGACATAAAGACATATAATGACAGAGGATGTTTTGGAGACAGAATAACATAGGGACGAGTAAAGACAGAGTGTTTTTTTAGAGACAGAATGACATAAAGACATATAATGGCAGAGTGTTTTTTTAGAGACAGAATAACATAGGGACGAGTAAAGACAGATTTTTTTAGAGACAGAATGACATAAAGACATATAATGACAGAGTGTTTTTTTAGAGACAGAATGACATAAAGACATATAATGATAGAGTGTTTTTTAAGAGACAGAATAACATAGGGACAAGTAAAGACAGAGTGTTTTTTTAGAGACAGAATGACATAAAGACATATTATGACAGAGTTTTTTAAGAGACAGAATAACATAGGGACATAGAAAGACAGAGTGTTTTTTAAGAGACAGAATAACATAGGGACATAGAAAGACAGAGTGTTTTTTAGAGACAGAATAAAATAGGGACGAGTAATGACAGAGTTTTTTTTTAGAGACAAAATGACATAAAGACATATAATGACAGAGTGTTTTTAGAGACAGAGTAACATAGTGACAGATGGAGACAGAGGATGTTTTAGAGACAGAATAACATAGTGACAGATGGAGGCAGAGGATGTCTTAGAGACAGAATAACATAGTGACAGATGGAGGCAGAGGATGTCTTAGAGACAGAATAACAGAGGGACAGACGAAGAAAGGGGGATTCTTGAAGACAGAATGACATAATGACAAATGGAGACAGATGATTTTTTTGAAGACAGAATAACATAATGACAAATAAAGACTGGGTGTAAAGTATAAACAGAATTTGGTGGTAAAGGCGATAGAAATTGGTTTTGGTATTCCTAACAATAGGTCTATTTCGGTAATCACGCCCCTCTCCATTCGGAGAGGGGTTGGGGGTGAGGCCGAGAGGGGTTGGGGGTGAGGCCAAGAGGGGTTATGGATGTGGCTTGCTGGTATTGTGGGTGAGGGCGAATGAAAGCAGAACTTTGTTAATTTGTCAATAAGTTTACTTGTCATAAACAAAAATCAGTTAAAGGACTACCCAACATACTCCTAAACCCGTCAACTCGTCTTTTAATTGCGTAGATTAATAATTATAGGTGTTTTGCATACTATTTTGTTGAATTTAGTAAGTAATCAGTTAAATTTTAATAGAAAATGTAATTTTAATCAGAAAAGGTTTGTGTTTTTTATAAATAATACTTAATTTTGCAGCCATTGAGCGTAAAAATCTTTAGATATTAAGCTGAAAAGTGATAATATATTTGATTTTACGACCTATCTCTGATGATATGTTTCATTGTGAAACATAAGGGTAACGTTTAGCGAAACAACTACACAATAATATTTATAATAATCAAAAGAGATCTATGGAGAAAAGATTTACTCTCTTTTTGTTTGGTCTTCTTCTGTCTTTAGGGACAGCATTTGGTCAGACAAAGATTAATGGTACCGTAGTTTCTCAGGACGATGGAGAGGCCGTTATCGGTGCGTCTGTCATGGTACAAGGTACTACGACGGGTACTGTCACTGATATTGACGGTCATTTCACACTTGATGTTCCTGCAGGAAAGAAACTCGTAGTCAGTTACATTGGTATGGTCACGCAGACCGTAGCAGCCAAAGACGGCATGAAGGTTGTCCTTAGTAATGACAATCATCAGCTTAATGAGGTCGTTGTAACTGGTATGACTCAACAAGACAAGCGCCTCTTCTCTGGTGCTGCAACAAAGATTGATGCTTCAAAAGCAAAGCTCGATGGTATGGCAGATGTGAGCCGTTCGCTCGAAGGTCGTGCTGCCGGTGTGAGCGTTCAGAACGTGTCTGGTACGTTCGGTACAGCACCTAAGATTCGTGTGCGTGGTAATACGTCAATCTTTGGTTCGTCTAAACCATTGTGGGTTGTTGATGGAGTCATCATGGAAGACATTGCTAATGTTGATGCAAGTTCGTTGTCATCAGGTGATGCAAAGACTTTGATTTCTTCTGCTATCGCAGGACTGAATGCTGACGACATTGAGAGTTTTCAGATATTAAAGGACGGTTCGGCTACATCTATCTATGGTGCTCGTGCTATGGCGGGTGTGATTGTTGTGACAACAAAGAAGGGTAAGGCTGGTCAGAGCCATTTAAGCTATACCGGTGAGTACACTCTCCGTTTGAAGCCAAGCTATAAGAACTTCAATATCATGAACTCACAAGACCAGATGGAGATTTATCGTGAGTTGGAGAAGAAGGGCTATTTGAACTATGCCGAAATCGCTAACGCTTCTACAAGTGGCGTTTATGGTCGTATGTATCAGCTCATCTCACAGTATGACGCTACTAAGGGACAGTTCGGTCTTGAGAACACACAGGCTGCACGTGACGCTTATCTGCGCGCTGCAGAGTATCGTAACACAGACTGGTTCGACCAGCTTTTCTCAAGTTCAATCATGCACAACCACTCAGTGAGTGCTTCTGGTGGTACAGACAAGGGTCAGTACTATGCTTCCCTCTCTGCAATGTATGATCCAGGATGGTATAAGTCAAGTCGTGTTCAGCGTTACACAGGTAATATCAACACAACTTATAATATTAACAAGCAGATAGGCTTGAATCTTATCGCTAATGCTTCTTATCGTAAACAGAGAGCTCCTGGTTCGTTGAGCCGTACGATCGACCCTACAACGGGTGCTGTTAGTCGTGCTTTCGACATCAACCCTTACTCTTACTCTCTGAACACCTCACGTACTCTCGACCCTAACGAGTCATACACACGTAACTATGCTCCGTTCAACATCTTCAATGAGTTGGACAATAACTATATGGATCTTAATGTGCACGACTTCCGTGTTCAGGCCAGTGTAGACTATAAGCCTATCACAAAAGTTAAACTTACAGCCTTGATAGCAGTGAAGAGTGCAGCCTCAACGATGGAACATGTCGTTCGAGAGAACTCTAATCAAGCATTGGCTTATCGTGCTATGAGTACGACAACTATCCGTGATGCGAATCCATACCTTTATACTGATCCTGATAATCCATTTGCTCTTCCAGAGTCAATCCTCAAAGAAGGCGGTATTCTCGATAGGACTGGTAACAATTTCTTCGGCTGGGACACACGTCTCTCCGCCGCTTATAATGATGTATTCAACGACACTCATATCGTAAACCTCTACGCAGGTGTGGAGAGTAACAGCGTTGACCGTAAGGCAACCTTCGACCGTGAGTGGGGTATGATGTTTGATGCTGGTGAGATTGCAAAGCTGAACTATCGTGCTTTCAAGATGTTCCAAGAGCAGGGATCTAACTACTATGGTTTGTCAAATACCCACATCCGCAGTCTTGCTTACTTCGGTACGGGTACCTATTCTTATAAGGGTCGCTATCAGGTAACGGGTACTTTCCGTTATGAAGGTACGAACTATCTGGGTAAGGCTACCTCAGCTCGTTGGCTGCCAACCTATAACGTTTCTGGTGCATGGAATGCACACGAGGAAGGTTGGTTCAGTAAGCTGTTCAAGCAGGCGTTGACACATGCAACATTGCGCCTCAGCTACTCACTTACCGGTGACCGTCCTCCTGTAACCAACTCATTGCCAATCTTCACAGCAACAGTGCCTTGGCGTCCATTCACCTCTATTCAAGAGACAGGATACGATGAGGAGTTCGGTAATACGAACCTTACTTACGAGAAGAAGCGTGAGTTCAACCTCGGATTCGACTTTGGTTTCCTTGATAACCGTATCAATCTTACATCAGACTTCTACTGGCGTCGCAATAGTGACCTTATCGGTTACGTGAACCATCCACAGTTGGGTTCTTACAACCTTGCGAACGTTGCCTCAATGAAGTCAAATGGTGTGGAGTTCTCATTGAATACACAAAACATTAAGACAAAGGATTTCAGTTGGGAAACAAACTTCATTTTCTCATGGACACATAATGAGATTACAAGTCTCTTCACCCATGCTCGTGTCGTTGACCTCGTACAGGGAACTGGTTATAGTCTTGTTGGTTATCCTGCAAACTCTATCTTTAGTATCCCATTCGCAGGACTTGATGGTGAGGGTCTACCAACATATATGAACGAGAATGGTAGAAGAACGGTCTCAGACCTTAACCTGCAGGAACGCGACCAGCAAAAGATTAAGTACTTGAAGTACGAAGGTCCTGCTGAGCCAACGACAACAGGCTCATTTGGTAACGTCTTCCGTTATAAGAACTGGGACCTCAATGTGTTCGTAACATATAGCTTTGGTAATAAAGTTCGACTGAACCATATATTCAATAACCGCTATGACGATATGGACGCCCTACCTAAGGAGTTCCGTAATCGATGGGTATACAGTGGTGATGAGGCCGTTACGAATATCCCAGTGATTGCTTCACGTCGTCAGAACCGTAACAACACGCAGTTGGATATTGCTTACAATGCTTATAACTATTCTGATGTTCGTATCGCAAAGGGCGATTTCATTCGTATGAAGGAAATCTCATTGGGTTATAACTTCCCTGCAGCAATGATTAGAAGTATTGGTGTTAGCAGTTTAGGATTGAAGCTTCAGGCAACGAACCTCTTCCTGTTCTATTCAGACAAGAAGCTGAATGGTCAGGACCCAGAGTTCTTCAATACAGGTGGTGTGGCTGCACCAGTTCCAAAGCAGTTCACCTTGACATTGAGATTAGGTCTTTAATATTTTAACTTAGGTGGCGGTTCAGTTGGGAATATCACTATCTTTAATGATAATAAGAATAAACCCTAACAAGACTGAGGATTGTCAGATGACAACTGACAGGCTATGTGAAAGAAACTGAACCAGCACCAGAAGTAACTTAATATAGAACGAATATGAAAATTAAGAATATCATATATATGGGCAGTTTGATGCTTGCATCTGTGGCGATACTTGCATCTTGTTCTGACCAATTGGATACGTTGCCAGATAACCGTACTACTTTGGATACACCAAAGAAGATTGCGGGGCTGCTCGTAACAGCCTATCCAGACCGTACACCGACCCTCTTTAACGAGTGGATGTCTGATAATACGGACTATATGGGACGTGATAACAGTCTTGGAAGCCGTGGTAATGACCAGTACTTCTTCTGGCAAGAGCAGACAGAGGGAGGTAATGACTCTCCTGAACAGGTGTGGATGTTATATTATGATGGCGTCTACAAAGCTAATGAGGCTTTGGCTGCTATTGAGGAACAGGGTGGTGCAAAGAATGAGCAACTCAGTAACTCCAAGGGTGAGGCGCTGCTGCTCCGTGCTTATAACCACTTCATTCTTTCCAATGAGTTCTGCCGTCCTTATAATGGTAAGACCAGTCAGACTGATCCGGGACTCTATTATGCAACCGGAATAGCAGATTTCACTGCTGCTGCTGAGCAGAGTAATCGTGGTACGGTAGCTGATGTCTATGCAAAGATTGCTGCTGATATCGAGGCGGGTATACCATTGATTAACGATACATACGAGGTGCCAAAGTATCACTTCAATAAGCAGGCTGCCTACGCCTTTGCTACTCGCTTCTATCTTTATTATGAGAAGTGGGAGAAGGCAAAAGAATATGCTGACAAACTGTTGGGTAGTAATCCTGCAGCTTATCTGCGTGACTATAAAACATTGCAGGCTATGCCTTTGAGTAATTCAGACCAAGCAGTGAAGATTGCTGAGGCTTATTGTAGTGCTTCTGCAGGCTGTAACCTCCTCGTTCAGACCAGTGTCAGCAGTGCTGGTATGGCACTTGCTCCATGGGTGTCAAATAAGCGTTATACCCTCACTAACTACTTGGCAAACACCGAGTTGTTTATGAGTAATAATATTTGGGGTTCAGCCGCAAACACCATCTGGAAGCCATTTACTGCTAATCAAGGTGAGGCTAACTTTGCTTTGTTGATGAAACTTCCACGTGAGGTGCAGATTATCAATACGACAACTGGTACGGGTTATCCCCGCACTCTGAATGTAGATTTCACTATGGATGAGGCTTTGCTCAATCGTGCTGAGGCTGAAATCATGCTTGGACAGAACGATGCAGCCTGTGCAGATATGAACACTTGGATGCATAACTACTTCAATACCAGCGTGACGCTGACGCCTTCAAGTGTACAAACTTACTTTAATTCAGTGCCATACGCATACGCTGATGCCGATAAGATGGTGCCAAGTTTCAAGAAGCACATCAGTCCTCGCTTCGCTATTGATGCTGAAGGGTCCGTACAGGAGTCACTCTTACAGTGCTTGTTGAACTTCCGTCGTATCGAGACAGTACATCAGGGATTGCGTTGGATGGATATCCGACGTTACAACATCGAGATACCACGTCGACTCATCGGTGCTGATGGCAAACCTTCTAAGAACCTTGATTGGTTGGAGAAGGACGACCCACGTCAGACAGTTCAGATTCCACAGAGTATTCGTGAGGCTGGTGTTGAAGGTAACCCTACCAAGACAGCTGTGCCAAACGCAATACTCGTCAACCCTTCTGCTTACAGCGGACCAGGTTTCTCAGTGGTCAATCAGTATCCTGCTCAGGCCGGTGCACACACTTTTTAATAGCTAATTAAAGGATTAAGAAATGAAGAAAAATATATTAGCTTTATCGCTCTTGGCAGCAGTAGCAGCTGGTTTCACTGCTTGTTCAGATGATGCTTTGTCAAGCGAGAGCGTTATCAAGTCTTCTAAGACAGCAGACACAGCCTTTGACAAGTGGCTGTATAAGAATTTCGTAGTACCTTATAACATTCAGATTCAGTGGCGTTATGAGGATAATGAGTCGGATATGTCTTACTATGACGTACCTGCTGATTCGGCTCAGTCGGTGGAGTTAGCACATATCATTAAGTACACCTGTGTGGAAGCTTATACCGAAGCTGCAGGCATTGATTTCACACGTCGTTACTTCCCAAAGCTCTTTAGTTTCTTAGGTGAGTTCGAATACGAGAACAGTGGTAGCCAGAAACTCGGTACTGCTGAGGGTGGAAAGAAGATACGTCTCTTGGGTGTTAACTATATTGATAAGTATAAGACCAATCGTCCTCTACTTGATGAATATTTCCTAAAGACCATTCACCACGAGTTTGTTCATATCGTTAACCAGACCAAGGACTATCCACGTGACTTCGGTAAGGTGACTCCAAATGGTTATGTTAATGACTCATGGAGTTCTGAAACGTATGGAGAAGGCTTTGAGAAGCGTGGTTTCGTTTCTGCATACTCACAGAAGGAAGAGCGTGAGGACTTTGCCGAGATGGTAAGTACTTACATTATCTCAACACCTGCGCAGTGGAATGCTATTATTAAGAAGGCTACTCTTGTGGATGCGAATGGAGACCCTATCAAAGATAAGGAAACTGGAAAACCTGCTCCTCAACCAGGCGTAGAAGCACTTGAGAAGAAGCTTGAGATTTGCAAACGTTACTATAAGGAGACCTTTAATGTCGACCTTGATAAGGTGCGTGATGCTGTCATCAGACGTGAGAACAACGTTGTCAATGGCAGTTATAATCTTACAAGTCTTAACTAACAAGAAAGGATTACAATAATGAAAGCAACTAAATTATTTATATATCTCCTACTTGCTTTGCCAGCATTCTTCCTTCAGTCTTGTCAGACTGAGGAGGATAATGTCTTTGATAAGCCTTATTCTGAGCGCATGGGAGAGTTCCTGCAGAAGGCTCAGGATACATTGACAGCATCGCAATATGGCTGGGTGTTAGACTATTACCCACAGAGTAATCAGGTGTATGGTGGCGTGGCTTATACTATTAAGTTCACTCATGATGATGCCATCGTACGCTATGAAAAGAACCCTGATGATGGCGAAGTGAAGTCATTGTATAAGATGAAAGAGGACGACGGACCTGTTTTGTCATTCGATACTTACAATGCTTTCCTTCATAAGTATGCTACTCCAAAGAAGGGTGAGTATCGTGGTATGGAAGGCGATTTTGAGTTTGTTATTGACGAAATAAAGTCTGACTACATCAAGGTTCATGGCAAACGTTCGTTAAATACTATGTATCTTCGCAAGCTCTCTGAGCCTGCAACTGACTATATAGAGCAGGTGACCGACCTCACCAACCTCTTTGTTTTCTCTGATTTCAATCTTAGTATCGGTGGAAAGACTTACACGCTCGTTATTACCGATAGGGATAATCGTCAGTTAGCTATCTATGATGGCAATACTCCTATTGCTGAGTCAGCTTATACCTTTACTGATAGGGGAATCCGTTTGTACGAACCTATCACGGTGAATGGGGCTGTTGTCTATGACTTGGCCTTTGATAAAGAGACTGCAAAACTCTCTGGTAATGGTGTTCAGACTTCTTCATCAAAGATTGATGTCAACGTTATTGCCAATCTGATTGGTACTATCGACGTCTCTAATGGTGCTAAGAAAATTAAGAAGACAATACCTTATCTTAGTTGGCTCAACGTCAGCTGTGACGCTTCATGGGTTCACCTAACAAAGGAGGGTAACACGCTTACCGTCGATGTAGACGCCAATGCAATAGCTACCAAGGCTCGTGGTGCTAAGATTAAGATTTCTAATGGTATTGATGAAGCAAGTGCAGCGGTTATGCAATATGACCTCTCTGCTCTCATGGGTTACTATGAACTCAAGATGACTTCATACGTTACTGGTGACAATAACAAGGATGTTCTCAAGGTCAATACACGCCAAGCTCGACTGAGATATGAAGGCTCTGGTGCGAACCGTAAGTTCTATTTGAATGTTTCCAGTCCTTATGGTGACGACTTTGTATTCCCATTGACCTACGTGGCTTCCGCAAAAGCGTTCTTAATGCAGAGTGGTCAGAATGTGATAACAATACGAAATAGTAGAGCAACCTTCTACATTGCTAACGCATTTAATATCGATGAAAACCGTGGTACGGGTACATATACAGATTTCTATAACCTTATTACCTTCTCTGTAAATGAAAGTGGTGATATCAGTGCATCACTCTGTGGTCCATTGTTCGTTAGCGCTGGAGGACAGCTAAAGTACGTGAATTTGACTGCTGATCGCCTTGTGCTGAATGCTTACACGAGCGAACCATTTAGCGAAGAGAATCTTTTTGCTATGTTGGATATGTGGATTAACCCAGTGATAACGAAGAAGTCTTCTTCATCCTCATCTGCTAAGCCTGCTATCTTACCAGAGGAGACATCCGACAATACTCTGTCATTACAGATGCCACAGTATCTGCCAAATCGTATTCCAAGCTTTGATGTAGACTTTAGCTCACGCCTTACCACATCTGTAGCGAAACAAGTAAAACTAAACAAGTAAATGTTTTATGAGAAAGATATTTAATATTTGTATTCTCTTTGCTGTTGCTGCAGGCTTTATTGCCTGCAGTGACGACAATGATGCAGGTAGTTCTTACTTGCGTAAGAATCCTGTCAATGTGGTAAACTCTAAGCTTTTCTTCTCTGCTGCGGCACAGAAGGGTGGGGTGAAGTTTACTGCACCAGCTGGCTCAACCGTCTCTGTCAGTGATTCATGGGCTACGGCACAACTGCTGAACGACTCGGTCGTTGTCAGTGTTACTAACAATCCAGCTGTCGACAGTCGTTCTGCTGTGTTGACTATCAAGAATGGGAATGACTCTACTAATCTGCCTATCTTGCAGTCGGGAGCTGTCTTTAAATATAAAGGAGCTAAGAATGTTGTTGTTAGCGACAAGGATACAACCCTTACGTTACCTTATTCAAAGGTGGGTGCTGAACCAGCCTTAGTGCTTGCCGATTCTGCTGATGCTTCTGCGGTATCATCTGTTGAGGACAAGGACTCTGCTTTTGTGGCACATATCAATGCCAATTCAACAGGTGAGGTTCGTACGTTCTTGCTCGTTCTGAAGAACCAAGAGCAGCGTGATACGATTACTGTAACGCAGGGAAGCATTGATGATTTCGTTGGTAAAACGTATAGTCTCTATGGGTATGACTTGTTGAAGATGACAAGCTCAACAACGGATATCAACTCATTGGTCACGCAGTTTGTTGGTACCTTTGAGAAGGTATCTGATACTAAGTTGTCTTTCGTTTCTGATGACACAGGTATGAAGATGCTTTTCTATTTCGATCCTGCTAAGCTCTCACTGACATTGAAGGGTGGTGAATTTATCCTTTCACAAACGAAGGATAATACGTCATATCGCTATCGTACAGCTTTTTGGGATATTAAACACTATGCTGTATTGATGAACCTTATCCAACAGCAGACGGCAGCACATAACGCTGGTAAAGTGAGTGATGATGACTTTGCTAAATTCCAGAGCATGGTTACTGCTATCTATGACATCTATGCTTCACCTAATCTGTCACTGACAGCACGAATGGCTTACTCTAAGGAGGATGGTATGGTTGCTGGTCTCCTTGAGAGTAATGCTGCGAGTGCTGCTCACATCCAGTCTTATAAAGTTTTAGGAAAACTGGGTTTCCCTATTGATTCATTTAATGGAAATGCACTCACTATCTATAAGTATGCCCAACAAGGACGCAATCTAATTTTTAACAATGTTTCTTATATTCTTCAGCCAGTGATGCTCTTCCATCCTTTGAGCACAAGTGCTAAGCCTGCAGCTTTCTTGAAGAAGATATAAAACAATAAAAACGATAAGTCCAAAAATGGCTAATGCCGTAAGTTTGCAGCTGTGGTTCCTACCGCAATGCAGGCTTACGGCGTTCTTTTTGTTCGCACGATACAGCAAGCATAGTATGACATTTATTCCTCGACACAGGCCTGCGATGTTCTCTTTATTTGCTCGATACAGCAAGCATAGTATGACATTTATTCCCTAACACAGGCTTACTATGTTCTTATTATTCGTTCGATATAGCAAGCATGGTTTGACATTTATTCCCCGATACAGGCTTATCAAATCTTTTTTATTCACTTGATACAGGGACTGATAAAACCCTTCTGACAGCAACACGATTATTACGTATTATACAAGATAAGTTTTATTTTGTTTTGCTGTCACATTTAACACTTTGATTTAACGTGCTGTTTCTTATAGAGTTACGTCATTATTTTGGATGACAGAAATGACAGGAAAACATATTTTAAGATTTCCTCTTTGTGATAGAAAACTAAAGATTTAATGCGAAAGTTAGGATAGAACAATTTATCAAAGAGCTGTTTTTTACGCAAGAACAACAAGGTGTTATCACATTGTAACGCTTTCACCTGTACGAATAGATGGTGGCCTCACCCCCAGCCCCGTTCGGCCTCACCCCCAGCCCCTCTCCGAATGGCGAGGGGCGTAGTATGTGAGGTTACCCCTATTGGGTTGCTTGCATACTTCGTAGAGGTTTTTTCTCTCACGCTGTAGATTTTTTTCTCTCACAGAACTCGCAGATTTAACAGCACTCATTAGCGCACTGTTTCGAGCCCACAGAACGCCTTCGGCATACAGAATTCACAGAGCGTAACTGTCAAAGATGGGTGTTAAGTGATGATTGTTAGGTGTTGATGATTAACCATAGGGGGTATCTCGGTGATCATTCCCCTTTCCTTCGGGGGAGGGGTCGGGGGAGGGGACAACTGGTAGTTAGTATGTGAGGTTACCTCTTTTGGCCTACTGATAGAAGGAGATAGGCTGCTAAACATTTGGAGGACATGTAGGGGTAACCTCGGTAATCACTCCCCTCTCCATTCGGAGAGGGGTTGGGGGTGAGGCCTCTGTCGGCTGTAAGGTTCTGTGAAATCGGTTGACTTAATGTCTCTGTGGCCCTTTGTGTGTTCTGTTCTTCTGTGTTCTTCTGTGAGAAAAAGAACATTGAGGAGTCGTGTGTGGAGTTTTATCTTTCACGAAGGATATTTCTTTCTCTCACAGAACACACAGATTTAACAGAACTCATTTGCGCACTGTTTCGAACCCACAGAACGCCTCCGGCATACAGAATTCACAGAACGTTACAGCTAAAGAAGGGTGTTGGGTGATGCTTGTTAGGTGTTGATGATTAGCTAATGTTGGCTGTAAGGTTCTGTGAAATCGGTTGACTTAATGTCTCTGTGAAGCTTTGTGTGTTCTGTTCATCTGTGTTCCTCTGTGAGAAAAAGAACAATTGCGAGACTCACTGGGGAGGTTTTTCTCTCATAGAACTTGCAGCGATCTCACCCCCAAACCCTCTCCGAATGGCAAAGGGACTGGGCTACGAAGCAATGCCTCGTAGAACTGGACAGCAGGGGAAGGGGTGTGGCCAGCTCTTCTCTGCGTGTTCCCCTTGTTCACTGAAAGGCCTCTGTTCCTCTGTGAACTCTGTGAGAGGATAAATTATCCAACGATCCAGTTGCGTTCTAAACTCTGTGAGATGTAAAACTCCCAGCCACTCTCAAATGGTATGAAAATACTTGATAAAATTTTAAGAACTACCTATTAATCTATAGCCGAGACACCCCATAAAACCTACTTAGTAACTGACATAAAATCAACTACTTACCTCCTTTATTCAAAAAGAGCCTCCCCTTGCACGAAGAAGGGGCCCTTCTACACACAAGAAGGGCATATCCTCGAATAAAGAAGGGCGTCTTCTTTAATCATTAAGGGCAAGTATTAGACTGGAGAAGTTTATTAAAACGGAAAAAACTTTACTCCTCTTAATCTTTTATAAGCAATTCTCTAAACCGATTTTTCTGCTCGAATAACTCCTCAATGCTTTGGTAAAGGAATTGACTTTGCCAATCGAATTGAGGCTTGTTAGCCGATAAGTTTGCATCAGACTTAAACTTTAGGCGCACTCTATAATACTGAACTAATTTTCCTTCAGCTTCTTTGTCGGCTGCAAATAAATATACAAATTGGCAACCAACATACTTGTGCATCGCTTCAAGTGTCTCTACAACCTTTAACCAAAACAGGGTTTCGCCCATCCTTATATGCTTTGGTAGACCCAATGAAGCCCAATACGCTCGTGCAGCATCATTGATTCCAAACAGTTTCAGCTCTACGGCTGGATAGGAAGCGATCACCTTTGTAACCTCTTTTGTCCTTTCTATTTTCTCGTCTTTCTCCCAAGATTCTTTCTTACCAGCATACCTAAAGATGTCGTCAGGTGTCATATTGTAGTCTTTGATTGCCTTGACATCCCTTAATAATTGGTCCTTTTCTATATCAGACGAAAAATCTCTATTCATCAGCCTACGAAGCGCTTCCCTTGCATTATAACCTACTCTCATCCTCTCGGGCTGGGCCATCTCGAATAGTTCGCCACATCGTATAGAGAAGAAGATTAAAGGAATATTTGTTGGAGACATCACAACAAAAGAGGCAAGATGACCTTTTAAGTCATCTTCTACATATTCTACGGAATTAAACCACGCTATGATATTTCTCTGTTCCACACCTTCAACGGTTGGACCAGTCATAGCGTCCAAGATACTCTTATCTATTTCGCGTACTCTTCTTACCTCAAAGGCATCTATTAAGGTTAATGCTTCTTCTATGACTTTAGACATTTAGTTTTCTTTATTGAGTTGAGGTAATATCACATCGAAATAGAACCGCCGCATCTTTATGCGTTCTGCGTCTTGTATGATATCATCGAGTGCCATCGGAACATCGCATCGGTCGTCGTCTCCATAGCCTTCACGAGCATGCTGCCAAGAACTTTCTCCATGAGCAAGAATACTTAATGACCATGAATCTTTAGGGGCATAATGTTGAAAAACATAATCGAACGACTCAAGGAAAGGGGCCAACTCCGTCTGTGATGGTAGCTCGTTGAGTGCCTTAGCCTTATATTTATCGCGTACCTTAACGATTACAGGCCCATATTTCCATGCCTCAAACTGTTCGTCGAACATGGGTTGACCAGTGCGGATAATAGACTCTCGCTGAGAAAAATACATGAGTTTATGAAGTTTCATCTCGTCTATCTCAGTATTCCTCTCATCTTTATACCTTTTAAAGATATAAGAAGCTGCTTTTATAACGTCAATCATTAGAAACTATTATTGGGAGTTCTCTTATCTCTCTGACCTCTCATGGGGGTAGAAGATTATAAGTGCTTTATGATGCAAAACTACTAAAAATATCCGATATATGCAACTCCTTGGAATAAAATCTTTCTCGCCTTATTTGCATTTCGGCTATTTTGCAAGATAGACAAACTAAGGCTGCAGGTGCTGAGCTTATTCTATGGCATACAAAGGATTGGGAAGGACTATACCCTTTCTACAAGCCGTCGCTCTAACATTATTCTCTATCCTGTATTTAATGCTGCGTTTCTCCGATTTTATCCATATATGTAATGCCCAAAGCAGACAAAACAAATACAATATGAATACTGATTTGCATAATCGTGTGTTGTGTATCTATATTTTCTGCTACAAATGTTTCCAACAAATGAACGGCAGAAATACTGATAAGCGAAATCATCAATTTATGTTTTAATGCATTTGGATTTATCTTACCAAGATAACTAAACTGATTACTATCCTTGTCTTTCTCTATGATTTCCAGTCTGCTAACAAACGACCAATAT
>QWCT01000357.1_pt1 | contig 30895 bp, 22 predicted proteins | sample 1972681 | NCBI WGS metagenome assembly QWCT01 (sample SAMN09866701, study PRJNA288562) | Human oral metagenome isolate pre3_saliva, whole genome shotgun sequencing... | isolation source: mouth | host: Homo sapiens | place: USA: California | reverse complement strand
TCGTGTACTCGTTACCGCTACAGGTTCTAAAGAGGCGAAGGATATCGACTTCTTCCCACTTACAGTAGACTATGAAGAAAAAATGTACGCTGTTGGTCGATTACCAGGTGGCTTTATTAAACGTGAAGCACGTCCACCTGAAACTGCGATTTTGAATAGCCGTTTGATTGACCGTCCTATTCGTCCGTTATTTGATAAAGGTGTACGTAATGAAGTACACGTAGTAGCAACAGTTATGTCCGTAGATCAAGATTGCGATCCAGCAGTGTGTGGTATGATTGGTGCTTCTGCAGCATTATCTATTTCTGATGTACCTTGGAATGGTCCTATTGCAGGCGTTCGCATGGGTCGTATCAATGGTGAGTTCGTTGTAAACCCAACTAAAGCTCAATTAGAAGAAACTGACCTTAACATTGTAGTAGCTGGTACTAAAGATGCTATCCTCATGGTTGAAGGTGGTGCTGAAGAAGTTCCAGAAGATATTATTCTTGAAGTTATCATGGCAGCTCACGAAGAAATCAAAAAAATCGTAGCTTTTCAAGAAGATATGAAAGCTAAAGTAGGCAAGGAAAAACGCGTATTTGAAAGCAAAGATGTTCCTGCTGAAATCGCTGATGCAGTTCGTGCTTATGGTCATGATAAACTTGATGCAGCAGTTCGTTGTGCAGATAAACAACAACGTGATGCTCAAGAAAGCGAAGTACGTGCAGACGTATTAGCACACTTTGAAGAAATCTACCCAGACAATATGGGTGATGTAAATAAAGCATTCGACGCAATGATCAAAGAAATCGTTCGTCACATGATTACTGTTGAAAAAATTCGTCCAGATGGTCGTAAACTTGATGAAGTTCGTCCAATCTCTTGCCGTACAGGTGTATTGCCTCGTACACATGGTTCTGGCTTATTCACACGTGGTCAAACTCAAGTATTGAACGTAGCTACTGTAGCTCCATTGTCTGAAACACAAACAATTGATGGCATTGGCATTGAAACAGAAAAACGCTATATTCACCACTATAATTTCCCATCCTTCTCCGTAGGTGAAACTCGTTCTTCCCGCGGTCCTGGTCGTCGTGAAATTGGTCATGGTGCTTTGGCTGAACGCGCTTTAGTACCTGTAATTCCTAGCGAAGCAGACTTCCCATATGCATTGCGCTTAGTATCTGAAGTATTAGAATCCAATGGTTCTAGCTCCATGGCTTCCGTATGTGGCTCCACATTGTCCTTGATGGACGCTGGTGTACCTATTAAAGCTCCTGTAGCTGGTATCGCTATGGGTCTTGTAACTCAAGGTGAACACTACACAATCTTAACAGATATTCAAGGCATGGAAGATGCTCTTGGCGATATGGACTTCAAAGTTGCTGGTACAGCTAAAGGTGTAACAGCAATCCAAATGGATATTAAAATTTCTGGTTTATCCCGTGAAATCCTTCAAGAAGCATTAGAACAAGCTCATAAAGGCCGCATGCACATCATGGGTATTATGCTTGATACAATTGCTGAACCACGTCAACAAATGTCTCAATATGCGCCACGCATCATTACAATGAAAATCGATCCAGATAAGATTCGCGATGTAATCGGTTCTGGCGGTAAAGTAATCCGTGGTATCATTGAGGAAACAGGCGCTAAAATTGATATCGAAGATGATGGTACAGTATTCATCGCTTCTGTAGAACAAGAAGGCGCTGCTAAAGCTCAACAAATTATCGAAAACCTTACTAAAGAGGTTGAAGTAGGTGAAGTATACCTTGGTAAAGTAACTCGTTTGATGGCATTTGGTGCTTTCGTAGAGGTATTACCAGGTAAAGAAGGTCTTGTACACATTTCTAAACTTGCGAAAGAACGGGTTGAAAATGTAGAAGACGTTGTAAATGTAGGTGATGAGATCATGGTAAAAGTTATCGAAATCGATAAACAAGGCCGTGTAAACTTGTCCCGTAAAGATTGTTTAAAATAAGAGGTGTTACATGGATATTCGTGGCTTTGAAGTAGTTTCTGCTTTTGAAGAACAAGATATCAATTTACCAACACGTAAAACAACAGAAAGCGCAGGCTATGATATTGAATGCGCTGAAGCTGTTACATTAGAACCAGGCCAAGTCGTATTAGTGCCAACAGGAATTAAAGCTTTTATGGCATATGACGAATACCTTGCCATTCACATTCGTTCTAGCATGGCTATTAAACGCCATTTAGCACTTGTGAATAGCACTGGCATCATCGACAGCGATTACTATAATAATGAGGATAACGAAGGTCATATCATGATCGCCCTATATAACTATGGTAAAGAAACCGTTTCCCTTGAAAAAGGCGAACGCGTTGCCCAAGGCATCTTCTCTAAATACCTTATTACCAACGATGACGATGCTACAGGCATTCGTACAGGTGGTATCGGTAGCACTGGTGCTATGTAAACAACATACAATTCTAAATAGAATGGTGAAAGCCGCTCAACTAAAGTTGGGCGGCTTTTTTATGTGTAAAAAAATACGTATAGAATTCTATATACTAAAGTTAATTTATAATCATATTTATTTTGTTTTTTAGGAATGGTTTAATCAAATCTTGGAGAAACATAAGAAGAGCATGAATAAAGTATTATGCTAAAAATTTAATAAAAAAAATCAGCTTAATTGAATTTCTATATTGAAAGATGAATATGCGAAGTCTAACAATGAATATACTATATAAAATATGAGTTCTATATAGTATATAATATATAGATTATTGCTTGTTTAAAGGAAGATGGAGTGTCATTACTTAATTAACAACTCTTTTTGAAAAATGAACAACAAATGAAAATATTTATGAATATTTTATGAAGTTTTAACTGTGTAATAATACTTTATTGGTAAAATATTGTAGAGATATAGTATTTTATATATATTTAGTTATCTATAATTTACCATTATGCATTAAATGTAATTAATATTGAAATAGAATAAGTTTATTTATTTTTAAGGATATATGTAAAGGAGTTTTTTTCTATGATTACTTATTCAACTAAATTTCCAGTAAATGATTCATTAACTAAAAACGAATTTATTAATACAATTATTAAATGGAATCAAGGTAGTAAATATGACAAAATTAATCCTTTGATGTGGGATGGGGTAAGTTTTGAGTATTCTTGGAAGCAAGAAAATATCAGTTTATCTATACAAGAGATTTCAGACAAAGAAATAGTAGCATCTAGATTAAAAAAAGAAGATGAACATGGAGTTTGGTTAACAGATTTTATATTGGACCGAATAAATAAAATGATATCTATTTCAGTATCATTAGAAACTACAGAATTCACAACAGATTTTTTTCCAACTTATTATCCACCTTATTTTGTAAAATTAATCGTTTTTGGGAAATACTCTGGTAATGATAATGGGATAATGGTGTTAAATCAAGAACATAGTATTTTAGAATGTGCGGACTTTTTCAAGGGAATTGTTAATAAAACACTATCATCAACTTTACCTGTAGTCTATGTGGCTAGGAATGATGCAGGCGAAAATCCATTAGATATAAATAATTTAGCATTTAGACTTCAAGGTGTTGCTCATGTATTATTTGAACCAGAGGAGGGTGTTGAGCTAGAGGGGTTTTCTGATGTATTGGATGATAAAAAATCTAGATCTGGAAAACTATTTATATATTACCCAAATCATAATAAAAAAAGTAGAATTTTTAATATGAATGGAGTGAATCAAACAGCAGAATATTTAGAAGATAGAGTTGTTAATGATATTTATAATTATATGAACTCTAGAATGAGAAAGTCTATAGAAACTTGGGATGGAGTTTTGAATGAAAAACTTCATATAGAGAATACAAAATTATTATCCAATCAAAGTGCAATTAAAGCGGAAAATAATGAATTATATGAAATATTTGGTGAACAATTAGAAAAAACAGAAGAGTTAAATTTTAAGTTAAATAATGAGGTACAACGTTTAACAGCGGAACTCCAAGGACTAAGAATGAGATATTCAGAAAAGAATAAAAATCCTATTTTATTCTTAGGTGATGAGAAAGAGTTTTATACTGATGAAATAAAAGAAATTATATTAGATATCATATTTGAATATCAAAAAAAATGTCAGAAAGATACAAGAAGATGGCATATCATATCAGATTTATTAGAGTCTAATGAATTTAAAGGATTATCAGGAAAAAGGAAAGAACAGATAAAGACTGCATTGAAAGGTTATAGAACCTTGAATAGTTCTTTAAAAGGGTTGCTTGAAACTTTAGGAATACAAATTTCTAGTGATGGGAAACATTATAAATGGACATATTATGGAGATCATAGGTATGTAGCAACAGTAGCAAAAACCTGTAGTGATGCACGGGCGGGAATGAATATATCATCTACTATAGAAAAAATAATGCTTTAAACATTATCTATATAGATTAATACTATATAGATATATTATAATAATATTTTTTATTTTGGAGGAGAATAAAGATGGCATTTAATCCAAACAATTACAAAGCACCTGAAGCTAAGAAGTTACCTGTAGTTTTATTACTAGATATTAGTGGTAGTATGAGTGGGGCTAAGATTGATAGTCTCTATGATGCTACTATCGATATGATTGAAACATTTTCTGCGGCTCAAGCAAAGGAGCAGGTTATAGATGTTGCAATTATTACTTTTGGAACCCATGTAGAATTGCATACAAAATATACACCTGTTAAAGATTTACAAGCCAAAGGTATTTGTAAATTCTCGGCTTCTGGTTTGACGCCAATGGGAACTGCATTAAGAATGGCAAAAGACATGATTGAAGATAAGGATGTAACTCCTTCAAGAATTTATCGACCAGCAGTTGTATTAGTATCAGATGGCGCACCAAATGATGATTGGAAGAGTCCAATGGACAAGTTTATTAACGATGGTCGTTCAGCAAAATGCCAGAGATTTGCAGTGGCTATTGGTAACGATGCAGATAGAAGTATTCTTGAGAGATTTACACAGGATCCAAATGCAGTTTTATTTGCTGAAGATGCAAAGGATATTTCGGAACAGTTTAAGACAATCAGTATGTCTATTTCTACAATGGCTGTAGCACCTAATTCAAATAGTGTACCTACGCCTTCAACTGCACCAAAGTATGATAATAATACCGTTAACGATGACGATGATGATTTATATTAATTCTGAGGGAGGAACAAACTATGGCACAGGCAATTGGAGATCCAGAGGAAATTAGAAGTTTTTCAAATGCACTTGAACATTATTTGAACACGGTAGAGGAAGAAACAGGAAGACTAAATTCTGCTTTTGAACAGTTAGGAGAATCTTGGCAGGATCAGCAGAGAGCTAGTTTTGAGGAAACTTACAAGCAGCTGATTAATGCTCTTCATAATTTTAAGGAGAATGCATCTGAACAGATCCCGCATTTAAGGACAATGGCGGAAGATTTAAGCACATATTTAGGAAGGTAGTTAAACAGTATGAGTACAGCTGCAAGTGTTTTTGAAGTTAATGCAATAAGTAATGCCACACAGGAATTAAGTCAAATAAAAAATAGTTCCTATGATACTTGCAATGATGGACTCAATCAAGCAAGGCAGTTGTTGGAAGAAACCAAAACAGAGGAGCAAACTAGCAGGACTATGCTAGATATTGCTAACGGTGTTGAAATGGCCAAGCATGCGATTGTAGTTGAACTAGAGGTTAGACTTGCGGCTGCTCTTGCTGATTTGGCTGCAGTTACTCCAGATCCTATTGGTATGGCTACAGTAGGAGCCAGAATAGCTGATATAGAGTCTCAATTGGTTCTGGCTAGACAAGAATATGAGGAAGCAGTTAGACATCGTGAAGCTTTGGAGAGAAGATATGAAATGGCTGTCAAAGCTATGAATCTTGCACAAGAAAGACACGATACCTTGCTGATGTATTTTGAAGCCGGGAAAAAAAGTATTGAGGTTACGGTAGATAAAGGATGTGCAAGGCTGAATTTTGCATATCAAGATTTACAAAAATATGTATCAAGGATTGCACCAGATGTTAGAAATAACCTTGATAAATGGTTTAATGATAAACCCGAAGAAAATACCCCTGTTCGTCCTAATGAAATTAGGGATAAGCTTGATGTTGACGAGAATGTTGTAGATACCATTCTAGAGTACTTATATGCAACTGATATGGGATTTAGAGCAAATATTGATAGCTACTGCAATGAGATGAAAATAGGAAATGAAGTGGGGGCGGAGTTAAAGATTAAGAAGCAGATGGTCGGAAGACTGTGTGAGGAAATTGTTATTAGGGCGTTTAAGCCGATAAGTACACAAATAAGTACCCAAATGAAGGCGTCACTTCCGGATGGAGGTTATACGAAGGTTGATTTGATAGTATATGGACTTACAAATCCATTGGTGCTAGGTCGTGGTGTTGGTATGGGAGCAAGAGAAGGTGGAAGTTTGGCTGTTGAAGTTAAGTCTGGTCATAGCTCGTATTTATACCAACAACTAAGTCATATGCAGGATCAAGCATTTGGACATAAAAGTTGTGATGCTTCTTGCGTAATATGTACAAGAGATATACATGATTTATCTCTGGAAAAGGAGAATGAACTTAGAGAAAAACTTAGAGAGGCAGGTTCACCTATGATAGGTATGTTGCCTCGAAAAGATGATTTAGATAATAGATGTATTAACTTTGTAAAGGGAAAATTGAAAGATGTTTAGTGAAGTACGTAGTCAATTAAGCAGTAGTAAATCCACTTTTTCTGAAAAAGTTAATGATTCATTTGGTGGTGCCATTGTAAGAGATGTATATGAGCCTTTTGAAGGTGATTTGCAGAAATTGGATTTTGCATGGGATGAAGCTGAAGTAAAAAAAATGGAGATAATGACTCTTCTATTGGAGCTTAGGACCATACTGTAGGAAGAAGGGAGATCATGGAGAGAAATCAGGAAACAATGGAAGGCTTGTTGCATTGTTTAGATGATTCTATTACTTCTAGAGATAGAAGATATAAAACGTTAGATGCACAATACAAAAATGCAGAGGGACACATTTTACATAAAGAATATGATGAGTATTCGTCAAGAAAGGAATCTATAACAAGAAGATTTAAGAATGAAGCAATAGATTACCAAGAAAAAATAGATAGACTATGCCAACGAATACGCAAAAGTCAGCCTTCGTTAATGGAATTATCTTCTGAATATATAAATACAAAAAATAGATTTCCAAGAAATATAGCATTGGGAAAATTGCATGTTACATTCAATAATTTGGATTTTTTTGTTCCTAAGACCTTCTCGTTTCCGTTTGAGAAACCTATGTATATTTGTGATGGGTCAAAAGAAGTAATTCTTCACAAAGTTTTACTAAGGCTTCTGTTTTCATTACCTGTTGATAAACAAGAATATTTTGTTTTTGACCCTATAGGCTTGGGAAAGACAGTAAGTAAATTCAATTCGTTGTTTTCAAATGAGAAATTATTTCCTCAAAAGAAAATTCTTTCATCTACTCTGGAATTGAAAGCCGCATTAAAAGATATTACGAAGTACATCCTAGATTTACAAAGTAATGTATTCAACATTGCTACAGATTGTCAAGATTGGGATTCATATAATAGAAGGCTATATTCGCAACGAGAATTAAGAAGAATGTTGCCTTATAAAGTTTTTATTTTCACTGCAGTTCCAGATGGAATGGATCAAGAATGTTTTGATATGTTTAGGACACTAATTGTTCATGGGAAACAGTGTGGTTTGCTAGTACTATTTTCATTTAATGAAGCTATTTTGAATACAGAAGATAGCAAAATGAAAAAAATGGAAATTGAACTGCGAGGTTGTATTAAAAATAGTGTTCAGTTACACAAGGTCTTTGAAGAAGATAACATTAGTAATAGATTTGAAAATCTTGAAATTGAAAATGTTGGTGAAAAATTTCCAGATGATTATCAACTGAGTATTTTATTAGACGAATTAAAGGGGATAGCGGAAAAACAGAATAGTCAAGGAGTATCTTTCGATGAAATTATGGAACATGGTCCAATGTTCAATTGTAATTCACGAAATGGGTTGTTGATTCCGGTTGGGTGTGGAGCATCAGGAAATAGTATTATTGAGTTGGATATAGGAGATGCAACGCCTCATTTTCTTATTGGCGGAACAACAGGTTCGGGTAAATCAAATTTCTTACATAATTTGATTATGAGTGCATGTTGTCGTTATTCACCGAATGAAATGAGAGTTTATTTGTTGGATTTCAAGGAAGGTGTTGAGTTTAGTCAGTATGTAAATCCTAATTTAAAACATGCAAAACTTGTAGCAACTGAAGCTGATACAGAGTATGGAATTACTGTATTGAAACATTTGGTTGAAGAAAAAGAGAAACGTTATACTGCATTTAAGACATGTGGGTGCAAGGATATTCAAGGCTATAGAGATAAGAATCCAAATGAAATAATGCCAAGAATTATGGTTATTATTGATGAATTTCAGGTATTATTTGGAAATGCTCAAAAGGATCAGACGATTTCAACACTCGAAATGCTTGCGAAACAGGGACGAGCATGCGGTATTCATTTAGTGTTGGCAACTCAATCGTTAAAAGGAATTGATTTTTCAACACTAGGTCCACAGTTTGGTGGAAGAGTTGCATTAAAGTGCTCCGCAGAAGATTCAAAGTATTTGTTAGGTGGAATTACATCAAATAATGAAGAAGCATCAGAATTGAAAGTTCCATATGCAATATTAAATACATCTCAAGGAAGCGTTTCTGGAAATATAAAATTTATGATTCCAAGAGTTGAGGAAAAGAAAATAGCAGAGTGGATTGCAAAAATTGAAAATAAGTGTAATGACATCAGCATAGAAACTGAAACTAAAATATTTGAAGGACAGAGTCTTCCGACAAGATCTTCAAAATCAAATGCTTCACAAAAAACTAATCTTCAGATTACTTTTGGTGAGCTTATGGATTACAATGCTGAACCGTTTTCAATTAATTTTAGACCACGAGTTACAGATAATCTCCTAATTTGTGGCCATGATGACATCATTAAGAAGAGTTTGCTAGATTCGGTCATTGAGTCAGCTTTGGAAAGTGAATACTGTGAAGAAGTAATTTATGTTGGTGATGTCAATGATATGATTGATACTGCATTAGGTTCAAAAGTGGTTTGTTTTTGGTCAATGAAAGATTTTTGCGAAAAATATATGGAGTGTGTTTTTGATAAAAAACGAGTTCTTATTATAGACAACTGTAATCTGACAAAACAAATTGGTTATGCACCGACAATGTATGGAACACCAAAGCCGGAAGCGACTTTCTTTAAAGATTATTTAGATAATGCAAACGAAAAGGGAAGCTATATTATTGCTTTTTATGAAGGAAGTAACCGAATTAAGAACTGCGGTGTTCCCAAAGATGAATTTAATTATAGAATAGGATACTCAGTTAATGTGGATGAAAAAAATTTCTTGTTAGGAGCTGGCTCACAATCAAATGTGTCAGTGAAGAAGAATCGAGCTTTCCTTGTTGATAATTTAGAGTTAAAAGCATGGTTTAGACCATATTCAGTATAGGAGGGGATTCATTGAGTAAAATAGTAAATATAGTAGTAGATGCTTCTGGAAGTATGGTGGAAGATGATAAAAACGCTGTAATAAAATATCTGTTAAATGGAATATGCAATGTAATGGGAACACCCGATTTTGATAGTATCGAATTTGCATTGTATCAGTGGGGACAAGTAAGTAAGAAAATAGAGAATTTGGAAAAAGCAAAAATTGAGTTTGCAGGAAAATCATCGCTTTCGGGTATAGAAGAACTAAAACAAATGATAGATGAAAATCAAACAATGATTTTCGTTAGTGATGGAAATTTCAATAGTGGAGATAAGGTACAAATCAAAAAGATGAGTGTAAACATCATACCTATTTTTGTTGGTATTGATGCGAACAGGTCGATTTTACAAGATATTGCCACTGAGAAAGTGGTTTATTCAGTGACTGATTTTATGCAAGCAATTCACGAATGTGTGTAGATTAATACGAATGTGAGGTGATATGGTGATATTTGGTGGAATATCGATAATAGGAAGTTATCATAATGTGAATCAAGATTCTTTTTTATGCAAACCATATAAAGATGGATACATTATGGTAGTTTCTGATGGAATGGGGAGTAAGTCACTTTCACATTTTGGTTCTAAATGTATATGCGAATGTGTATATGATGTAGTTAGTAATTATGCTTTTGATTTAGATGTAATAAGTTTTAAAGATATTATTTATGCGTGTCATGAAGAGTGGAAAAAACGTTTATCTGATTTTGATATTAAGCAGTGTTATGCAACATTGCTTGTAGCTGTGATAAGAAAAAAGACAATTAAAGCTGCTAGATTAGGTGATGGTTTTTTGGCCATCTATGCGGATGGAAAAGTTACATGTTTATATGATAAAAAAGAAAATTATTTTGCGAACGAAACGGATTGCTTGAAGGAAAACCTAGACCGAGAAAAGATTGAGATAGTTAAAATTGAATATTCCAAATATCAAGGAGCAGTATCATGTACTGATGGTGTTGAAATAGGAACAATGCAAGAAAAAGATATAATAGGGTTTACTCAAGAATTTGTGGATGAATATTCTAATAAGGAAAAAGAGGAAGTGATTGAAGAAATAGAGTCATGGTTAGAAGATTGGCCAGGAATAGATGATAAAACCTTGGTTTTCGTGATGGGAGGTGAGAGATAAATGGCTAAAGATATATATGTTGATACATATGGTAGAAGTCATGTCGCATCAAAGGAGTTAAGTAGTGGTGGACAGGGCATTGTTTATCTAACTGAAGAACCGAATGTGTTGCTCAAATTGGAGTGGAATCGAATTACTCAGGAAATTGAGAAAGATACTTCTAATAATGATAAGTTTGATGACATAAGAATTTTACCAATGTTAGAGAATACAAACATAACGCTTCCACAGACAATATTAAGAGATGTTGTGGGATATACCATGAAAATGTTAGATGGCATGGTGTCATTTGAAGAAGCTTTTAGTGGAGATGGTTATGAACTCCCCGATAATGAGTGGATTAATGGCATGAAAGAAGCTAATGAATACATCGGGGTTAGATTACAGAAATATATTGCAACAGGTGGAATGCGTAAGAGATTGAATGCGTTTTTAAATGCATCATGCGTACTATCGAAAATTCATGCTAGTGGTCTTGTATATTGTGACATATCAGAAAAAAATATGTTTGTATCTGCGGATCCCCAAATCTCACACGTGTGGTTGATTGACTGTGATAATTTGAGTTTCATGAAAGAATCTATGAAAAAAAGAGATGGAGGGTTGCATAGCCCCGGCTATGGTGCTCCAGAAATATACGAAGACAAGGGTAAGACTATGTATTCTGATGCCTTTTCTTTTGCAATAGCATTGTTTTGGGAATTGACAATGAGCCATCCATTTAAGGGATTTGCAGCATTGGCGATGTTGGATGAACTTGATATGCTAGACGGACCTGAGGAAGATTATACTTGTAAGGGAGCCTTTGCTTGGGTATGTGATGAAGAAGATGACAGTAATAGATCATCTTCTGGGATGCCGATAGAAATGTTTATTAATGTGTCACTTTTTGAAAAGTTCCAAAAGACTTTTAGTGAAAACGGAAGAAGAAACAGGCAAAAACGGACAACGATGCCAGAATGGACTTATGTTTTGGCAAAAGAATTAGACCATGTGGTTAGATGCAAATGTTGTCAAATGGATTATTACGGAGATGAGTCATCAGTTTGTCCGTGGTGTGATGCTGAAAATAGTGTAATAAAAGTTACTGCATATAAGGTTGTTGGAGAGAAAAAGAAATTCAAATGGGATTTTTTACGTGAGGTATCTGAAGGTGTGATTAATGTCCCATTGAGAGTATTAGAAGGCTTTAATAGCAACTATCTAGATGAGAAAGCTTTTAGAATCACTTGTTTAGAAGATGGAATTGAAATTGGAGATCTATCGAATCAATATGATTTTTTTGTGAACGATAGTATGGGAAAGCAAATATATGGAAGTACAAAATTTAATTTTACGAACAATATTGTGCTTTCTGCCATCGATAGAAGAAATGGTAATGCTTATTTATTAGAAATTGAGTTGAAGCAATGATAATAAATGAATTGATGATGAATCAAGATAGTCGTTTTACTGATATACAATGTAAGATGGCGATTAAACAAAAGATTGTTGCAAAGAACGGTCGAGTTGAAATGATCGGGGACAATCAATTTAAGTTTATAACTAAAGATAATGTAATAGATTTTTCGATTGTAGATAAAAATGATGCAAAATTAATAATGGAGTCATTTAATCGACACTTTTATTGTCTTGCAAATGTTACTGGTTGTAGTGATAACATTGAAGAGGGAAAAGTGTTTTTTCTTCATATAGGTTTCTTTTATAATTTACAACGCTGGGGAAAAACACCAATTATTCTCAGTGATGAAATGAAAAGCAATATTGAAAAACAGTATGTAAAAGGTAGAGAAACATTAGAACAAGTTTTAGAAGATAATTTTCGACTTTCTGATAGTGTCAGCTCTTACTTTGCATATACAAGTGGAAAATACTATTTTGGCATTGATGAACATGATGGAGCAGAAATGGACGATGCCGATAAAGAAAAAATACCTTTACAGAAAGAAAAAAAGGAAGAATCGGCAATATCAGAGAATGAATCCATAAAGGAAGAAAAGTTAGATAAAGGCAAGATAGATCAAATTATCGAGAAAGAAAAACAAAAGAAAGACACACTGGTTATTTATGGTCGTGAGTTCTATATATATGTTTCTATTCGGGGTGATAAGTTCAATGAAAAACTATATGTTGAAAAAGTAGGAAAAAGAAAACAGAACGCACCAATGATGCGCATGGCGGAAGGGACTTTAGAATTTTTTGATCATAATTCTATCCTCTCAAAAAAAGTAAAGGATACATTAGAAAGTACAAAAGGATATTTAGATTTATGGAATCAATATGCTGAACAAGAAGGAAATCTTTTGTTAGAGGAAGTTCGAAAGATTGGTTTAATAACTGTAAATCGTGACGCCGCAACCTTTGATAGTGAAGGTATTCATTTGCCTTATTCAGGCTTAACAAAAGAAGCCGAAGAATTGATAGTTAATGATACTTATTTATTCTTTTCAGATGAAATACCTGTGTATTTGGCAGATCGTGAAATGACATGGAGCGATTACAGAACTTTATCAAAAGAAGCAAGTCAAATAGGATATTCGATTAATAAAGGAGTACAAGTAAGGGTCAATAAAAGAAAAAATGGTGGATTTATTATTGAAGCCGAAGACGGCCAACTTCCAAAACAAAAATATATCTCCTTGTCTATGTTGGGAGATGAAAGACAGATAGCAAGAAGAGAAGATGCAAGAAAGAGAATTGCAGACGGAAAAGCTGCAAATCCAGCACTAGGATTGGTTTTAGAGGGACAACTTACTGAAGAATTAGGTGCATATTCTACAAGAAAGAAAATAATGCCTTTATCTAGTTTTGTTAAGAAAAAGATTTTTAAATATGATCCGACAGAAACACAGAAGAAGGCAATAGATATTGCACTTAATACACCAGATATTGCAATTATACAAGGTCCTCCTGGAACAGGAAAGACAACGGTTATTACTGCAATTGTTGAGCGTCTGAACGAATTATGCGATAAGCGAGAGAAAGTAAATGGACAAGTATTAATAACGAGCTTTCAGCATGATGCAGTAAGAAATATTATTGAAAGATTAAGAATTAATTCATTACCAACAATTAAATTTGGCAAGCAAAATCGAGCTGAAGAAGAGGATCTAACTAGGGAACGAGTTATTGAAGAGTGGTGCGAAGAATACATTGCAAGGTTGAACGAAAAGAATCCTGAACTTATTGAAACTGAAAAGAGAAATAGGTTAAGTCGTTTGCATAATTTGTATTTAATATATCCAAGTGATAAAAATACTTTAGAGTTTTTGCAATGTGCGAAAGAAATAAATAATGATGTAGAACTTGATAAAAAAATAAGTAGAATGATTGAATCAATAAGCGTTAGTGGTGGTAACAAGACTTCGGAACTATTAATGCTTATTAGAAGACTAAGAACTACAAAAGAAGGATTTATGGATGACGGAGCAGACAATGCGGATTATCTACTACAAAATCTTGAGGACATGGGAATAAATCAAAGTATACCAGAAAACAGAAAGGTTTTTGATATTCTTGATGAGGCGGCAATGTGTTATGGAAAAGAGCCGGGTGAAGAGTTATTAGAAAAATTCTGCGATGTGAAAACATATTTATTGGATAAGTGTGTTCCTAAACCTTCATATAAAAAAGAAGTACCTAATGAGGAAGTATCAAATATTTATAAACAAATAAATCAGAGCGTAAAAAAACATCAAGATGAGAAAGCTGCAATTTTAGCTGATTTGTTGAAGGAGTTACGAACTAATAGGTCTGAGGTGGAAAGGTCTTTAGAACACTACTTGTTTGTCTATTCTGCGACTACACAGCAAAGTGAAGGTGTTGAGATTAAAGAAGCTAAAGGAATAAATAAATATTCAGATGAACATCCTGAATACGAAACTGTTATTGTAGATGAAGCTGCACGAGTAAGTCCAACAGATTTAATGATTCCATTAGCGCAGGCAAAAAAGAGAATTATTTTGGTGGGAGACCATCGACAGTTACCACATATTTACGATGAAGAAGTTTTTGAAAGTATGAAAGAGAATGGTGAAACTGTTGATATGAACAATATCAAAAAAAGTATGTTTGAGTATCTTTTGGAAAAAGCAAGAGAACTTGAGAAAATTGATAATGTTCCTAGAACGATTGTTTTGGATGCTCAATACAGGATGCACCCTATGCTAGGTGATTTTGTAAATGAAGTGTTTTATCAACCTAATGATGAGCAGTTTGCATCTCCTATGCCAGCTTCAAATTATCAACAGTCCATTTCTAAAAAAACTCTTCCGTTGGAGTGGTATGACTTCCCTGATAATTACGGTAAAGAACATAAAGAGGGAACAAGTAGAGTAAGAGATTGCGAAGCTGATTTTATAGTTGAAAAAATTGAGTATTACATGAAATTGGAAGAAGGAAAGAATCTTTCATATGGAGTAATCACATTCTACAGTGAGCAGGTTAAAAGCATAAAACGAAAACTTAAAAATAAGTTAGGTGACGATGCAAAGCGAGTACGAGTGGGAAGTGTAGATGCTTTTCAGGGAATGGAATTTGATGTTATCTTTTTGTCGGTTGTTAGAAGCAATGATAAGAAACCGATGGTTAGAATTGATAAGAATTCAAAGCCAGAACCAATTAATTATGATTATTTAGAAAAGTATAAAGGAATTGACAAAAAACAGATTGATAAGAAAACAGAAGAATACAAAGAGTGGGAATTATATCGTGATAAAGTTGGAATGCAGAATTATGGTTTCTTAATATCTGAGAACAGATTATGTGTTTCTTTAAGTAGACAGAAAAAATTACTTATTGTTGTGGGAAATACTGAAATGTTTTGCAAAGGTGAATGGGGACGTATTGCAGAAGTATGCGTACCAGGAATGAAAAGATTGTATGAACTTTGTAAGGGAGAGAATGTGATATACGATGGCCAATCTGAAAGTTTTTAGTTTATTCAAAACTAAGAATTATGCTGAATGTTTTCCTAATATTTCAGTACTTGGAAAAAAAGTTGATTTTTTCTTAGAATGTAGCTCCTATGATGTTATTTTGCCGGTCAAGGTAAAGGGGGATAGTAAGCTAGATGTATTTGAAGAAGCTGTATTGAAGTTGATTGCATATAAAACAACAACATCTGAGGATATGGCTGATATATTGTGTCTGACACCTGATTTGGTAAATTTTATTATCATTAGATTACAAGAGATGGACCTCCTTCAAGATAATGGTAGGGATTTGACCGAGCAAGGGAAAAAATATATTCGTGTCGATGAAAAAATTACAGGTGACGCAAATGTTGAGTTTGCGCAGGCAAAAGTCTTTGTCATAAATCAGACAGGAGAAATATTGCCTTACATACAAAAAGGTGAATTAATATCTGATCCTATAGAAAATATTCAAGGGTCAATATTAACTGTTGAATATGGAACTGTGGGTAATCCGATAAGAATTAAGGGAAAAATCCTTCGACAAAACAGAGCCGATAAAAAGAAAGAAATGCTTCAAAGTTCTTCTTTAAGAGCGGCGATAGATAAATACAATAAAATAGTAAAAGAAAATGTTAATTTTGATTCTATCGAATATGCCCAAGAATGGGCTATTGAGAACACTTCGTCTGATGATGTATATTTTCATATGCAAGCAGTTGTCCAAGACGGAAATGTTGATGAAATATTAGTTTCAGATGGATTAGTAGTAAATATAGACTTTGTAAATGATTATATAAAGAGAAACCATCTGGATTTTATTTCAGTGGTAAAAGAAAGAGCTACAAAGAATATTATTCAAGAATCAGATGATGACACAGACGAAGATACGAAGGTTACACCAAATTATAAATATCGTGAACTAAGAAGTTTAATGTCAAAAATTAATTCTTTTTCACAAGTATATGATTGCTCTGATGATGAAGATGAAAGTGAAAATGAGGCATCTGTAAGCCTTGATGAAAATCAAATGCTGCAAGCCGAGCAAAAAAAGTTTATTTTAAATTGTTATTCGGCTTTTGAATGGAGTTTATTCTATTATGATGCAAAATATCCAATGAATAGTAATGTTAGTAGCATAATTGAGAATCAAACTGCTTTTCAGAATGCAAATACATTGATTCAGATGGCAACGAAAATTGGAGTGATAGATCCGAATAGATATGAAGAAATGTTCTATTCTTTGGATAGTAATAGAATCAAAAGAATGTTTAGAACAAATACTCCTGAATTAAGAGTTGCCCTGAGTTTAGCAATTGTAACATCAGTTCATAATGGTCAGTGCGAATTTAGAGAGTTGTTTAATAAAAGACCAGGTTTGTTTAGAGTCCTGCGTAATCTGTTTAGAGAACATGGTGATTTATCTCATCAGACTTTTACTAATGAGATAGATAAAAGAAGAAATAAAGAAATCTATGATTTGTTGATTGATTTTATTACGATATTACAACCTGACTATGATATTGGAGCAAATAGTGGAGTAAAGAATAGAAGAGTGTTATCTCAAATTTCGCAGGATAAGTTAAATGCGGAAGTAAGTCTTTCTAAAAGATTAGGTGCTTTGTATTATTATAATTTGTTGCCGGAAACAATAAAAGAAGAATGGATTCTAGTATCGCCAGACAAGGTGCATTATCCTGAAGCGGCAGAATACTTCGATATATTGTATAGGATTATGCAAGATACATTATATTATGCTTTGAAGGATATAAGAAAAAATCCACAGCTATGTAAAACGGAAATTCTTTCTAAGTTAAAAGAAAAGGGAGTAGTTTCAAATAGTTTTGATACCGTAAATGAAATTTTTGTTGCGAAGATATTAATGAGTGAAAATGCTACATTGGGTGCCAACGCAATGGTGTATCTGTATTATCAAAAAGACAATGTAGTTAATGAACTGAAGAATGTAAATTTTGTTCAGATTATTGAGCAGTTAGTTCAATTGAGAAAACATGGCAATAATGTGGCATTAAGTGTAAATACGCGGAATCTAAATAAGATTAGAGATAATATGCTCGACATTGTAAAACTGATAGGAGGAAACTAAATGAGCACTGAAGTAAAGCAGGATATAGAGCAAGAAATTTCACAGGAAGTAGCACAGGAAACAAAAATAATATGTGAGATTGAAACTGAAAACCATGTTGTAGAATCAAATCCAGAAGTTGATATTGAAGCAGTAAAAAAAGCTCTAGAAGCAAGAGAAGCAGAGTTGGCAAAATGGCAGAATGAATTAGCTGTGAAAGCAAGTGAGCTAGAAGCAGAATCAGTTCGAATCCATCAAAAAAATATTGCTCTCGATGAAAGGAAAAAGACAATTGAAGAAGGTCTAAAACTTAAAATTAATGCAGAATATGCTGAAGCTAAATCAAAATTATCGGAAGAACAGGCAAAGAGTAGAGCAGATTTTGTAGCAGAGCTAGATGGAAAGAGAAGCGAATTTGAAAAGAACAGACAGAAAGCTATTTCGGATTTAGATAAGGAACTCGAAGGGCTTAGAACAGAGGCAAAAAAAGAATTAGATGCCTTAAGAAAGAGCCAAGAAGCAGAGTTAAAGAAGGCAAGAGAAGATAGCGAAAAGGAACTTCAGAAACAACGTGAGGAACAAAAAGCAAAGTTAAAAGAAGTAAGAGAGTTAGCACTGCAGCAGCTTGAAACTGAAAAGGCAGAACGAACCGCTGAATTGACAAGAGGTGAGTCTGCACTTAGTAGTGAGCAAGCAAGGGTACAAGCTGAAAATACTAGAGTTGAAGGTTTGGAAAAGGAACTCGAAAAAAGAGAAGAAGATTTGCTTGATCAACAGAGAGTTTTAGAACGTGATAAGAGAAGATTAGAAAGAGAACGTTCAAGAATTGAGGAGGCTGATAGTAATCTCACTGAGGTTGTAAACCAGAAAATAGAGGATACTATTAAAAATTTGAATCAACTAATAGATACGAAGAATAAGGAATTAGAGAGTTTAAGGGAACAGTTAGCCGGGACTATTGGAGAAATCGAATTCGTAAATAGTTTCAGAGAGGCGTATGGAGAGGATCCACAAGTATTGATTCAATCAAAAAAGCAACTAGAATACAGTAATAAGCAACTTCGAGATAAACTTTCAAATTCATCAGATAAAGCAGAATTAGATTCATTATTAGCAGCTTATAGAGAATCAAAGGCTGAAGTAGAAAGACTCTTAGAAGATAACAGACACTTGAGCAATTCACAAGAAAGAGTGGCTTTACTTGAAGCTCAATTCAGAACATTAGGCAGTGAACATAAATCGTTATTAGCAACATGCGAGTCATTAGAAAACCAGTTAGAGGCAAAAAACCAAGAATTGGTTAGATTATCAACTCCTGAAGGTAGAGTTGCGGATAGAGATGCTCGTATTGCTGCTATAATGACGGGTGCAATGGATGATAAAAAGGATTTGGTCGGAGCTGGAGATGGATTAGATAGTAGATACAATAAGAAGGACGAGATTACTTGGCTTGAGGATGTTTGGAAGAAGTGTGAGGCATATGGAATTAAGTTTAACAAGAGAATTCTGTATGCATTCCACACTGCCTTAAAAATAAATGAGTGGTCAACAATTACTGTACTAGCTGGTGTCAGTGGAACAGGTAAGTCAGAACTTCCACGTTTATATTCTGAATTTGGTGGTTTGAATTTTTGCTCTGTGGCAGTACAACCAAATTGGGATAGCCAAGAGTCTATGTTGGGATTCTTTAATTCTATCGATAATCAGTTTGAACCAGAGGAGTTACTTAAGTTCTTAGTTCAGTGCACAACTGATCCTAGATATAATGAGTATATGAGTGTTGTTCTTTTAGATGAGATGAATTTGGCACATGTAGAACATTATTTTGCAGAATTTTTGAGTAAGTTGGAATCTAGACGTGGTCTGTCACGTAATTACTTGCCAGAAATAGAGGTTAAATTGGGTGCTGGAGTAAAGCCTTATGGATTAAAGTTGTCTAGAACTTTACTTTGGACAGGAACAATGAACCAAGATGAAACTACAAAGTCTCTTTCAGATAAGGTTTTGGATAGAGGAATTGTTATCAATTTCCCAAGACCAAAGAATCTTGAAAGTAGAGCCAAAATGGGACTTATTACTGATTATATCAGTGATGATAGAGCTAAACTTCATAAGGATACTTGGCAGTCATGGACAAGTCATACAATTGAGTTTTCTGAAGAACAAAAGAAAGAGGTTGAGAATTATAGAATAATTGTTCAGAAAATTAACAATGCATTAGAAGATGTTGGTAGAGCATTGGGACATCGTGTATGGCAGTCTATTGAGTATTACATTGCAAACTATCCAACTGTTAGACAAGCTATGAATTATCAGCCTAAACAGAACGAAAAGGACAAGATTGTATGGGTTCCAACAAATAGTGAATTAACAGGTGAATTAAAAGAGGCGATAAGAACTGCTTTTGAAGACCAGATTGTACAGAAAATTATGCCTAAATTGAGAGGTATTGAAACTCGTGACAAACGAGGAAAGAGCAGTCTTGATAAAATTGAAGATTTACTTGTAACCCATGATTTTGCAAGTTTGCAAGAAGATTTCCAAATCGCTAGAGAACAAGGATATGGTCAGTTTATTTGGAATAGTGCAAAATACCTTGATGAGAAAGAAGAAAACGAATCACAAGAATAAAAGTAGAGTAAAGAATCATTCTTAAGCCACATACTTTTATTTAGAAAGGGTGTAGGTTATGAGACAAATCGATAATTATGAGCAGTTTTGTAAAGCTTTTGAAAGTGATGATAATGAACTAAAAAAAGAAGCAAAATTGTTACTTTTTATTCAAAATTGGATAATTAGAATAATAGATTATATGGAGGAAGATACACTCGATTATAGTCTAAAAAAAATGATAGAGCAGAATGTAGATAAAATATCTAATATACATACCTTGAAGGATGCGCTTTCTAGTATTGTGGATGATTCGGGCTTGGCATTTAGACATCTGAATGAAAATATGCGAGAGAAGATTATTCGCGAAAATGTTCAGATGCCTGTATATAAAGTTAAAGAGATTAATAGCTATGGTTTGAATTGGTTGAGTAGACAATCTGGAAGAACAATTAGACAAAAGGTATCTTCGGCTGGTAATTCTATCATGGCTGTTCAAAGAAGAATGAGCTTTGATACTGCGGAAAATAGGCTGTTTGTGGCTTTCGCAAAGGAGATATTTGAGCAGTTAAATACTAAGTTAGAAAGCTTGGGAAAAATTGATTCACGACAGATAGTTGAAGAAGAAGACATGCGAGACGAATTGGCAGTTTTCTTAAGAAGAGATGACATTGCAGAAGTAAGAAGATGGGAGAATTTACCACCTAATAATGCCCTTCTTTCCGATCAGAATTATAAAAAAATATGGCATGCGTGGAACGAAATAAAGAAATTGGATGAACGCTTACAAAACGATTCTGATTATATGGGAAATCGTTTAGCAACTATATTTTTTGTTGAATTGTTAGTTTATTTCAGAGAAATACTTCAAATACCACAGGAACCCGTAGAAGTTGATTATGATGAGTACAATGTGTATTTGTGTGAAAAACAGTTATTCTGTTTGGATGGAGACGGGAAAACAGTTCAAATTAGTAAGGACAGTAATCATATATACCTTAGTTCCACAAAAAAAGATATTGATGTAGAATTTATGGGTAATAAGCTTGTTGTTAGGGTAAGCAAAGAAGAAGACAAAGAATATGAAGTAACACAAGATAATATTTATACTTATGTGAAGTTAATTGCGACAAAATTGGGAGTTGGATTATCAAAAACAAATTCTATTGTGCAGAGAAAAGAAGCACAGAAGTTTCAGAATATAGTTGTTGATTTATTTTCATTACATCCAAGCTATATAGGTGATGATGCATCATATGAGAAATTATCAGAAAGAATATTACAACAGAGATATACTGGAAGAGACATTGATGGTGATTTGAGAGATTATTATATTCCATGTGATAATTCAAATGCTATTAAAATGATATCTGGGGTTACTGATACCTATACAATTCCGTTTGCTGTAGATAATGGTTCAATGGAACAGATGAAACGTCTGGTTCACATGATGGAAAACTATATAGTAACGGACTCATTCACTTATGTTTTCCCAGATGCTTATAATGAACTTCAGTTAAGTATGGTTCATAAAGCTGCTCGAATGGTATATAGAAGAGTTAGAAATGTACCGTTAAGTATAGGAGCTGCCTTTAAATTTCAAACAACCAAGAACTTTAGAAATAATTTTGAACAAGGAGATTTTCTTTTAGTTGTAAATCTTATTGATGATGAGGTGACATTTACTTTAGTTGCAGGTGAATATGATCAAAATCTTGAAAGCGAAATAAGTGATTATAGAGGTATTGTATGGGAAAGACATCCTACTTCGACCAAGCTTTTTAAGGATGAAATTAATAATAATATAATTGATTTCCTAACAAAAGCAGGCTGTGCTAAGTCAGAGAAAATATATAAATTGCTTGGCTTAGATGGTTTATGTGATGAAAGCGATAATTTTAGTGTATTTTTCGGTAATGAGTGGTTTCATGTAACATCTGAAATTAAGCAGATAGTAGAACGATTTAAAATAAATATTACTGATGCTGTAGCAGAATTTCTTATGCGTAATAGATCTGTTGTTCGTGGAGCAAATGTTCATGTTATTTCGCTTGTTGACAATCTAATATATAAGGGAAGCATGCCATATTATTGTATTGATAAACAGGCTGTTTTAGAAGGTTGTAAGGAGCTAGAAAGATTAAAGCAATTAACAGATATACCGTTGTGGCATGACCATCTTCCTGCATTAGCGATTAAATTGATGTATGGAAAGTTTGACTTAATTAAAAATGAAAGAGTAGAGCCAAGATTTGAGAAAAAACAGACTATTCCAATCATGGGAACATTTACATTGCCAAAAAAATGCAAGGAATATCATTTTAATTTAGTTCAAGATGAAAATGCTAGAAAGATGCAATATGAAGCTGTTATTAAGCATCCAGCCTTTCCACTTAGCCAGGATGTTGAATGCGACTTAATTATGACATACCAATATGGAGCTGAAGAACCATATGAATTGGTTTTTGTTCCAAAGGATTCTAAAACGGCAGGCTTTTCAGAAGCGAAAGTTAAATGGTTTAGACTTGAAAAATATGATACAGAAGATTTGGAAGCACCAGATTTCCCTGCTAAGATACCATGGGCTGATTTGCATCGCTATCCTGGACGAAAAGGTGATGTGATTAATGTTTTTGATGTATTGGATGATGAGTTTAAATTATTGAATGAAGGATATTATACTTTTGATATTTCAGATACATTTATGAGACAAGATAAAGACGGAAAGTGGTTTGGCAAGTTCATTTTTGAAAAAGATGGAGAAAATGTAAAGGTTCAATGGTCAGAAAGAGCTTGGGATCGAGATTCTACACCACCACAAATTATATCAGAAATCTCATGTTGGATTGTGCCAAATGTGTATGAGAATAAAAAGAGTGGTAAGAGATATAGAATATCTAATTTATGGGATGCAAGGACAAGAGATAATTTATGGTTTACGAATAGAAATGGTGGATATCAGTGTATTGTAAACTTTGATTATGACGGAGAAATGGAAACAATATCTATTATTGATCAAAAGTTTGATATGCCAGATAGATTTCATACTGGGATAAATGATATTACATTTGAAGTACGTAAATTACCAAATGGCAATTTGCAGGCTATTAATATTCATGATGAAGATGGTCCGGAACCATTAAAGAAGTTTAATGCTATAAATATTTGTGAGGGTGGACGTACACCTGTTCCTCCTAGATTTTTTACTAATGCTTATAATGAAAAATGGACAAGAACCTTGTTTGCTAATAATCGTTCTTTAGCTGAGAGTGAATGTCCACCTGATTTCCAAAAGAGCTTTGCAAGGTCCGTAAACAATTGGGTTAGTTTGTTTTATCAGTACCGTGAGCCAAATGATAAAAAGAAATTGTTTACATTGCTTTCATTGGCTGCTAAGGATATTGGAAAAGATTACTATGAAATGGCCTATGAGTTATTAGAAATGTATAGAAATGGAGAGTTGGATATACCATATGAAATTGGCTGTGCTTTTTGCGATTTAACCAATGATATGCAGAAAGAACTCATGGATGTTACCTTGAACGAAGTTGCCGAAGATTATGAAGCTATAGGTATTTTAGCAAAGGCAATTTGGCATAATGAACAGTTCGTATATAATGCCGATCCAGATTTGTTACTTAACAATTATTTCCCTAAGGCGGTCGATTATATTGGAGATGTTCTACGACGTTCAAGAGGAAAACGTGTATTAAAGGAAGATTTAGAAAATGTTAAGTATTGTTTAGAGTATATTCTTGGTATTATGAGATTACGAAATTTGAATGAGTCGATGATAACTGATAAATACTTATCATTGAATAATTCAAAAATGCGGGAACTTTATAAATACCTTGAGGTGATGGCTGACAATAATACAAAGATATTTTCGTTCCTAAAATTAGAGATAAGTTCTAAAGGTATTTATGAAAAAATATGTGATTTGTTATATGTATTATTCGTATATGTTACGGGTAATAATACTGAAGGCGAAATTAGAATATCTCTAAATATTGATGATTAACTATACAAGCGAGGCAGGACGAATGTTCCGCCTTGCGTTTGTTGATGGATTTATTGTTGCGAAGAATAGTGAATTTGGCTTTCGATATGTTCCCAAGAACGCATATAGGTCAATATTCAGAGATAAAACGCGGTTCTGTTGTTCAAATTCGACAAGGAAAAGCCTGTATTATATATGTAGCAGATTCCGGACAATTAACATATGGACATCGATGTATCGGATCATTCAATGCAATGAAGTTAGGTAACATAGAGCCCTTTATATGCTGGATTGAAGAGAGAGTGTATAAAGATCATAGGTCTTTTGATGCTGCTATTGGATACGCTTTACTTAGGGTAAAAGCCATTGATCTGCTTTTAGTAGTACATCGTTCTATGAGAAAATCCATTGTCAAAAAAATAAGCGCGAACTGGGGGAATCCTTAGAACTTCGTGACGCTACAGTTGAAACTCGTAAAGAATTTTGTCATTGGGAATTAGATACTGTTCGTGGAACAAAGGATAAAACAGATGACGTATTAGTGACGTTATTAGAGCGTAAAAGCAGACTATATATAGCGTTACGTTGTCTGTCAGCACATACCTGTGATGTAAAAGAGACATTAGAAGCGTGGTTAACTACCTTTAGGAAGAATGTTGAATTAGGCGCAATATGTAAGACAATAACCGTTGATAATGGATTAGAATTTGCGCTTATATCTGAACTTGAAGATGAAATACTATCTATCTATTTTGCGCATCCCTATTCGGCTTGGGACTAGGTTCTAATGAACGGCATAGTGGTCTATTTCGACGCTTTATTCCAAAAGGGAAGCGAATAGAAATTATCTCAGACGATATACTTCAACGAGCCCTTCACTGGTGTAATAATTTACCACGAAAAATATTACATTACCAAACACCACAAGAGGTCTTTTTAGAAGAAGTTAATAAAATAGTGGATTTAAGTGCTGTTCAATTTCATATTGTAACTTAAGTTTTATATAATTCTTTTATGAGGTGTATTGTATGAAAACAGATGTTATTAAAGAAGCCTTTGAAAGTGTAAAAAAGGAAGATCCTATGCTATACGAGGGTGTAGTAGAGTATATTTCTTCTAATAGAAATAAAACTGGAGTTCATCCTGATGGAGTGTATAAAGAACATAGGTGGCCTAATATTATAGGACCTACTCCTGGACGTTTTCCTCATCCTCGGAATCCATTTGATGTATTTTATTTATTGTCAGGTTTATATCTGTTCTATAAGCTTGTAAGACGAATTTGGAGATTATTACGAGGCAAACATCAAGATATTTCTTTAGATGATATTATCAAATATATGAATAATCATAAATAATGTGTTGTATGGGAGCGTAATAATGGCTTCAAGAAAGTTGAAATTAGGTGATATTGTATTTTGTCAACGCTGCAATATTTTATTTGGTGGTACATATCAACATTATGGAGTATATGCTGGGTATAAAAAAATTATCCATTATATAAAGGGCGATTCTCTATTTGATGGAAGAATTGCGGAAACTAGTATAGATGAGTTTTGTGATGGTGATACTTTGTATATTGCTGAAGATGATACATTATTATCTATTTTTCAAAATTTTGATGTAGCTTCAAGTTTTTATGGTCCACGTAAAACTGTACAACGTGCAAGATCTAAGATTGGTAAAGGTGGCTATAACCTATTAACACATAATTGTGAACACTTTGCTATATATTGTAAAACAGGACTTGAGGAATCAACACAAACAGGTTTAGAAGGAATGGCAGCAAGATTTCTACGACCTAAATGGGGACCATTAAAATGGTTTGTTGATGATGTTTGGCGCGTAGAGGCAGAGTATTAGTAGTAAGTATATGGAACTAGCAATGCAGTAAAATATGTATTACTAGTTCCAACTTTTGCAATAATCAAAAATATTTTAAAATAATTATTGACACACGCGGATGCGTGTATTATAATTGCATCATAAGATGAAAGAAATCACCAACATGTAGAACAGATAGACTTAGATTCTAACAGCAATCGTATAACATACATAGCTTAGTAGAGATGAGTATAGAATCTAGTATAATTTAATAGTTATCGTTCATAAACGATTCATAAGGTTAGACACTTGCAGCAATCCATTGATTAAATAACCAGAAAAAGTGATTTTGGAGACCTTTTGGTCTAGAGTATCGTGTCTAGTTAGCCTTAGCCTTAATGAGGTTAGTAATTGTCTTGAACTTTGTATTGTAACCGCTAATGGTTGTCTTGTTTATTTTGCTTTCAAAATTTACGTTGTGATAATCCATAGCGGTTTTTATATGCCAAGGAGATAGGAACTATGAATACTTTTATGGACGCTTTAACGAAAAATGAAAAATCTTATACTGCAAATGGTGCCACTGCGTATTGTACAAGTGGTAGTAAATTAGTGGATCTTAATTTCTCTGTGCCTTCATTGCGCCAGGCTGCTATTAATTTCTATGGTAAAGATGACCATAGTCGATATTTTTATGGTGAAGATTGCACTATGGATGCAGTGGATGCGTTGCGTTTATTCATTACATCCTATGAGGAAGATCCTCTTTATACTATGAAATGGCTTATGTATGCACGTCATATTAAGCTAGGCCTTGGCGAGCGTGATGTATTCCGTATGATGCTTACAAAAATCGGTGATTTGTATCCAGAGATGGCATTGCAATTCATTATCGGCACCGAGTTATGGAACTATGGCCGTTGGGATGATGTGCTACGCATTTTCTTTGATACAACGAGTGATATCTTACATGATGGACTAGGAGAGCTAATTGCTAATCAGTTTAGACGTGATGTTATAGGATGTGGGCTTGGCGACTCCATTAGCTTGCTTGCTAAATGGATGGCGTCCAATAATACATCCTCTAAGCAAAAACGTTCTGAGGCCATTATTTTGCAATCCTTGTTACATCTAAGTGCACGTGAATACCGCAAAACCTTGTCTAAGTTACGTGAACATTTAGAGGTAGTAGATAGAAAAGCATCCCTCAACCAATGGAATGATATTAATTATAATCATGTGCCATCTAAAGCTAATCTTAAATATCGTAAATCCTTCTTAAAACATGATGAAGAACGCCGTAAGGCTTATCTTACATCATTACAAAAGGGAGACGATTCTGTTAAAATTAATGCCAATTCTATGTTTTTGTACGATATTGTACAAGCCTATATAGATAATAATAGTTGTTGGAGAAATGTTTTAATACCGCATGATGAAACCTTAGAGCAATTATGGAATGCTCAAGAATCTCCTAAGGATTATGATGATATCTTAGTTATACGAGATGGGTCTGGATCTATGGGGCAAATTCTATCTGGTAATAGTTATGTCACAGCACTTAGCGTAGCAGATTCGATTGCATTGTATTGTGCACAACATAACAAAAATGAATCCTTTAAAAATCGATTCATTACCTTTAGCAATCGCCCTCAGATGATAGATATTTCGATGTGTCAAACATTGCGAGATAAGTTGAGACGATTGCACCGCTTTGAGGATTATAGTAATACAGATATAGAGGCAACCTTTGACTTAATTCTCGACACAGCTGTTAAAAATCATTTGCGTCAAGACGAGTTACCTTCATCGTGTCTTATCATTTCTGATATGCAGTTTGATCAGGCTACAAATCATAAAGATAACACAACCGTTATCGAATCGTGTCGCCAGAAATTTGAGGCCCTTGGATATACTATGCCACGGCTTATTTTCTGGAATGTATCTGTTTATGCTCATAATACAATTCCTCTACAAATGCATCCAAGCGGTGTTATCCTCGTATCTGGTTTCTCCAAATCTATCGTAGATATGGTGGTGTCTAGAGAACTCAATCCTGAAACGGCACTCAAAGCGGAGCTAGATGCAAAGTGTAGTATTGTAGATACAGTATTACAAGACTATGTAAAGGTAGCGTAATATTAATATAATCCTAGCACATAAGGTTCTTATTAGTTTAGTTATGACTAGTAGGACCTTATTTTTGTGTATCTAATTTGTGCTATAATGAAGAGTAGGTTTTATAAGATAACAATCATTTTATATATACGAGGAATTATATATGGCAATTAGCAAAGAAATACAAAAATCTAGCGAAATGAAATTCGATGGTAAATTAATTAAAGTTACCTATGATATAGCAGATGTAAATGGTAATGAAGCGTGGCGTGAGGTTGTTCATCATCCTGGTGCTACAGCGATCGTAGTTGTTACGGAAGATAATAAAATTGTAATGGAACGTCAGTTCCGTTATGCTTTGCAACAGCCTTTACTTGAAATTCCAGCAGGTAAACTGGATCCTAATGAAGAGCCTCTAACTTGTGCTAAGCGTGAGTTAGCAGAGGAAACAGGGTATCGTGCCAACCAATGGATTCCATTAGGTACTATTGCAACAAGCCCTGGATTCTGTAATGAAGTGCTACATTTATATTTAGCAAAAGATCTCACTATGGGTGAAACTAATTGGGATCCCGATGAGTATGTAGAGCTTGAGTACTTTACATTATCTGAACTATTAGAGGCTATTAAGAATGAACAAATTAAGGATAGTAAGTCCTTAGCAGCTCTAATGTTAGCTATGCCTTATCTTAAGTAGTACTTTATTTTCATAATTATATATAGTATAATTAACACATAAAGAGAGCCAAATAACGTGCGGTTAGCGTTAGGCTCATCTAAAATACAGAAATTTGATGATGCCTAACGTGTTGAGGTGGTAGGATACCTCATACGTTAGGCGTTTTCATTATTATTTACGGCTATTAAAAAATATCGTAATCATAATAGTAATGATTGCTACAATGAGCATAGAAAAATCTATCATTATAGATAGCGATTCATATGTTGTCATAGCATCACCTCCTTACGGAGATGAACCTAACTCACGTTATTTGACCCTTAAAGGTAGTATAGCATGGATTATTCTGCTTGAGTATTACAATAGGAGTACTTATGTATAAAAGAATTATTTTATTAGTTATGGACTCTGTTGGTATTGGTCACGCCGCTGATGCTGCGAAATTTGGTGATGAAGGTTCTAATACTTTGGGCCATATTGAATCGACGGCAGGTCAAACTCACTGTCCTAATTTAAAATCAATTGGCTTAGGTCGCATTGCTGATATTTCTGATACTGGTGAAAGTATCAAAGGTGCTTTTGGCCGCATGGCAGAGCTTAGTACTGGTAAGGATACAACGAGTGGCCATTGGGAAATGATGGGACATCCCGTTACCGTTCCATTCCCAACCTTTTACGAAGGTTTTCCAAAAGAATTAATGGATACTTTTACAAAGGAAACAGGCTATGGTTATTTAGGTAATGAAGTTGCATCTGGTACAGAAATTATTGAGCGTCTAGGCGCAGAGCATATTAAAACCGGCAAGCCTATTATATATACCTCAGCAGATTCTGTATTCCAAATTGCCGCTCATGAAGATGTGATTCCTATCGATGAGTTATATCGTATATGCCAAATTACTCGTGATAAGGTTTGCGTTGGCGATTATTATGTAGGCCGTATTATTGCACGTCCGTTCGTAGGAGAACTTGGCAATTTTGTACGTACTTCTAATCGTCATGATTATAGTCGCATGCCTGAGAAAAAGATGGTACAACAAGAGTTGCAAGATGCTAGTGTACCAACTGTTGCAGTTGGTAAAATTGGAGATATTTATGCTCATGTAGGATGGGATGAAAGCTATCCTACAAAGACTAATTCCCATGGTATGAATATGGTTCCGTATTTACTTGGTTCTTCCTTTGAGCGTGGTCTAATGATGGTTAACCTCGTTGAATTTGATAGCTTATATGGTCATCGCAGAAATGTAGAAGGATACAAACGAGCTATTGAGGACTTTGATTACCAGCTAGGCGGCTTATTACAATTATTGAATGATGATGATTTACTACTCATCACCGCTGACCATGGCAATGACCCAACTTGGGAGGGGACAGATCATACTCGTGAATTAGTTCCTATTCTTGGCTATAGTCCACGTATGAATGGGCCTATAGACCTTGGCGATAGACAAAGCTTTGCTGATATTGGGGAAACTATATTAGAAAACTTTGGCCTACAACAATGGGGCATTGGCACATCGTTCTTAGAGAAACTTAATAGATAATTTTCTCATATGTTTTTCGTATAATTAGGTTCAGAATCCAATATTACTATCTATGTACGACAATAACATAATTACAAAATAATAAAGATAACATGCTATATATGAGATACTACCAGTTAAAAATAAATACTTTTAACTGGTAGTATCTTTAAAATAGATAATTAGATAATTACATCATTACATCATAATTAAAGACCAACTTATGTAGAGCATAAGTTGGCCTTTTTTTACTTCATAGGATTATATTTCTTCAACATTTATTATTTAATTATAGCAAGCCTTTACTTTCCATCATTTCTTTTATATTTAGTAAGGTGGATTTACAAACTATATCATATTCTAGTGTACTCAAGAAATCTGCAAATTTTCTATCATCTTCGTTTT
>QWCT01000442.1_pt1 | contig 30897 bp, 27 predicted proteins | sample 1972681 | NCBI WGS metagenome assembly QWCT01 (sample SAMN09866701, study PRJNA288562) | Human oral metagenome isolate pre3_saliva, whole genome shotgun sequencing... | isolation source: mouth | host: Homo sapiens | place: USA: California | reverse complement strand
CTATAGGGGTTGCTCATGACAATCCCTATTTGGTCAAGGGACGAGCAGGATCCCCCTATGCAGTGAAGGATTATTACAATGTGAATCCAGACTTGGCAGAGAATCCAGACAAGCGTTTGCAGGAGTTTGTCGCTCTGGTGGAGCGTATCCATCGACAGGGGATGAAAGTCATTATAGACATAGTCCCTAACCATGTAGCTCGCCAATATCACTCTACCTCCAAGCGGGAAGGGATTAAAGATTTTGGAGAAGAAGATGATACTACAGTAGGATATAGGCGTGATAATAACTTCTATTATAATGTGGGGGAATCCTTTCAACTGCCAGAATTCTCTTTAGGATATACCCCTACCATCCCCTATACTTCCTATCAGGAGTATCCCGCTAAGTGGACAGGGAATAGTCGTAGTAGTACCCCTGCTCTTACCGATTGGTATGAGACTGTAAAGCTCAACTATGGAGTAAGCCCTGAAGGAGAAAAGGACTTCGATACCCTGCCTCCAGAGTTTGCCCAGTGGGATTGGGGGGCTCATTATGCCTTTTGGCGTAGTCGTGTAGTGCCCAATACTTGGATAAAGTTCAAGGATATTGTCTCTTTCTGGTTAGCCTTGGGGGTGGATGGTTTTCGCTATGATATGGCACAGATGGTGCCAGTGGAGTTCTTCAGTTATCTCAATTCCTTTATCAAGACACAAAAGCCTGATAGCTTTCTCATGGCGGAGATTTACGAAGAAGCCCGCTATCGGGAGTACTTACACATGGGGAAGATGGATGCTCTCTATCATAAGGTGGGGCTCTATGATACCCTGAGAGATATTATCTGTTATGGACATTCGTCCGACAGGATTGATTTTGTCCAAGAACCTCTTGGTGATATTGCCCCACAGATGCTTCACTTCTTGGAGAATCATGATGAGCAGCGCATTGCCAGTGAGGGTTTTGCTGGAGAGGCGCGTTATGGGCTACCTGCCATGACACTCACAGCTCATTTGAGCCAGGCCGCAGTAATGCTTTATTTTGGGCAAGAAGTAGGCGAACCAGCTCGAGAGCATGCAGGATTTGGTGCGCCTACTCGTACTTCTATTTTCGATTATATAGGGGTGCCCGCTCATCAGGGGTGGGTCAATGGCAAGCGCTATGATGGTGGAGGCCTTACCCCCGAACAGGCTTCCCTAAGGGATTTCTATTGTCGCCTGTTACGCTTACCTATAAAAGGAAATTTTCAAAATATACATAGATATAATCGAGAAAATACCTCTTATTATAATGATAAGGTATATAGCTTTGTGCGGGAAGAAAAACAGCGCAAATGGATTATCATAGTTAATTTCAGTAGAGAAGATACTTTCGGCTTTGACTTACAGATCCCTCCTGTGCTTAGGGCACATTGGCTACTCTCTGATGGTGTTTACCCACTGGAAGATCGACTCTATGGAGAGAAACAGACCCAACTCTTTACCATGGGAGGGCAAGCGCATATGCGAGTGGATATAGCACCTTTGGAGTCTTTAATTTTCTGTTTGGAGAAATGACAAGGTGGTAATTTTTAGTCTCATAAATGAGCCTAGATTCATACAAAAAACGTATCTTTGTGACAAAAACATATTCTGATCAATGTAGCTATTGCTTATATAGTCATCAAGCACTGTCGAAGAATCAATGATTGGATGGGGCAAACAGGAATTGTTGTCGCCAATAAGATAGCAGGGGTCATTCTTTTGGCACTTTCTATCAAGATGTTTGCAGATAACTGGAAGACAATATTTGAATAATAGGTGTTTTCCTCCCAGAAAAAAATGCCTATATTGCTAATAGTCGTATCTTGAATCCTAAGAAAATATAAAAAGCAAAAGCGTAATTAATTGTTTTTCAATTAATTACGCTTATTTAGTAGCGGGGACTGGACTCGAACCAGTGACCTTCGGGTTATGAGCCCGACGAGCTGCCTACTGCTCTACCCCGCGATTTACGGGTGCAAAGGTACGACCTTTTTTTTAATTACCCAAATAAAAAAATAATATTTTTTGAAAAACTTTATCTAATTGAAAAACAGGTTTTTATAGCAAAAATTCACTATAAAAACCTGTTTCAGTATAAAAGATATGTTACTCTACTGTTACCGATTTGGCCAAGTTACGCGGCTGATCTACGTTGCAACCACGCATAGTAGCGATGTGGTAAGAGAGCAATTGCAGTGGGATAACACTTAGAATAGGAGAGAATATCTCATCTACTTCAGGAATCTCCAAGGTATGATCAGCAAGACTACTCATCTGGGTATCATTCTCTGTTACTACAGCAATGATTTTTCCTTTTCTTGCTTTGATTTCTTGTGCATTGGAGACTACTTTTTCATAATGTCCTTTAGAAGGAGCCAAGAAGATTACAGGCATATTCTCATCTATTAGGGCAATAGGGCCGTGCTTCATCTCTGCGGCTGGATACCCTTCAGCATGGATATAGGAGATTTCTTTCAGCTTTAAAGCTCCTTCCAAAGCTACAGGGAAGTTGTAGCCACGCCCTAAATAGATGCAGTTGGATACATCCTTGTACTCTTGGGCTATTTCTATAACCTTATCCTTGGTCATTTCGATAGTTTTAGCTACCAAATCAGGCACTAAGGCAAGGTTCTGGCATAGCTTCTTATAGGTTGTGTGGTCTATGGTTCCCTTCTTGTGTCCTAAGTGGAGGGCTAAGAGGGTTAGTACAGTAAGCTGAGTGGTGAAGGCCTTGGTGGAGGCAACCCCTATTTCTGGTCCAGCGTGGGTATAGGTTCCTGAGTCGGTAAGGCGAGCGATGGACGAACCTACAACATTACAGATACCATAGATGAAGGCTCCACGCTCTTTGGCCAATTTCAAGGCTGCCAAGGTATCGGCAGTTTCTCCTGATTGGGATATAGCAATCACTATGTCCGAAGGATTAATCACTGGGTTGCGGTAGCGGAACTCAGAAGCATACTCTACTTCCACAGGGATACGTGCCAGTTCCTCAAAGAGGTATTCTCCTACCAGTCCAGCATGCCAAGAGGTACCACAGGCTACGATGACAATACGGTCTGCACTAAGGAACTGCTTGAGGTTGTTATTGATTCCTGATATCTTGGTGGTATGATCTTCCAAGAGGCGGCCACGCATAGTATCTTGGATAGATTGGGGTTGTTCAAAGATTTCTTTGAGCATGAAGTGCTCATATCCTCCTTTTTCTATGGCATCGATACTGAGCTTAAGCTCTTGTATGGTAGGGTCTACTTCCTCGTTGTTATGTATCTTGCGTACCTGAACCTCTTGATTGAGCTCTATGGTAGCCATCTCTCCATCTTCGAGATAGAGTGCATTCTGGGTATATTCTATAAAAGGAGAAGCATCGGAGGCTATATAGAACTCATTCTCACCGATTCCTATTACCAAGGGACTTCCTAAGCGGGCTACAACCATTTTGAGTTGTTTCTTATTCTTGATGTATTCTATGAAGTTAACCAATACCTCTGTATCCGTATCAGAATGGAATACATAGCCTTCTTTGAGTAAGCGCTGTTTGATAGGTTGATAGTTCTCTATGATTCCGTTGTGTACGATAACCAATTTGCCAGAATTGGAAAAATGAGGGTGGGAGTTCACATCATTGGGCACCCCATGAGTAGCCCAACGGGTGTGACCAATTCCGAAAGTAGCTCCAGAGAGGGTGTCTTTAGCGGATTTTTCCTCCAAATCGGAAACTTTTCCTTTGGTCTTTTCGCTGATAAATTTTCCAGCATTTACTACAAAACCGGCACTATCATAGCCTCGGTATTCTAAACGCTTGAGTCCATTGATGATAATCGGATACGCTTCTTTATTTCCTATATATCCTACAATTCCACACATAATTTTCTGTTTTTAATTATTATAGATAGCGTGCAAAGGTACACCTTTTCTAAAAAATAAATGAATTAATTAATGTTTATTTTGTTTTATTATATCTTTTTAACTTGATATTCATCATCGGTTATTCTTTCAGCATATACTGCATAGTATCTTGGGGTGAAGTATCTTAGTAGGGGGCGTATCCCAAGTTTCCCAACAGGGTGCGTCCATTTTTCCCTATATTTTATTCTCCAACCGGCTTTCTCCAAAAGCATATCCAGTTGCCAGTCCTCGAACTCGTGATAGTGACAGTCGCGAGGGTCTTTGTCATTGCGATAAGCCGAGGCGAACCACAAGCGTAAGGGGACAGTTACCAAAAGTCTTTGGGCAGGTAAGTGCTGAAGCACCTCGAAGGGGTTTACCAAGTGTTCTAATATCTCCAAGGCGGTGACAAACTCTCCTGTATAGTCAGCTAATTTCTCAGGGAAAAGATCCAAATCCTCTCCTTGAGTATTGTTCACGATGTATCCTTCCTTTTCCATTACTTCGGAAAAGGGGTTGCGTACCCCTAAGTCCAATATGGTGGTTCCCTTGGGGGCAAACCGCTCCAAGATAGTCAGGGTCTTGCGATAGCGCTTCTGAGGATAGATACGATACATAGAGTTCATGGTTATACTACTTTTAACAAAGCATACGAATATGAAAAGCGTCCACTCTCTGGTACCGAAAGCAATAGGTTGTCTCCCTTTTGTAGCTTTCCAGAGTTGAAAAGTTCCTCCAACATTAGGTAAGGAGAAGCGCTTCCTACATTGCCAACCTTCGTTAGGTTTATGAACCAGCGATCAAGAGGGATATCTATCCCTACTTTCTTAAGTTCCTCATATAAGCGTTCCTTGAAATAATTGGAAGAGATGTGAGGGAGGAAGTAAGTGATTTCTTCAGCGGAAAGATCATGTTTCTTTAGGGCAACGCGCATACTCTCTGCTCCTTTTACCAAGATGTTTTCATTAAGTAGTTTCACATCTTGTTTAATGGCAAAGATAGAGTATTCTAACCACTCTTCAGGTGAGTAGTCACTCCATGCTTTTAGAGAGCCATCGGATTGTTTTTCGCCTCCAGCATACATACAAGCTTCCAACTGATGGGCATAGGAGTATCCCTCCATCCACATGATTTGTAAGGAATCTTGTGAGGGAAGAGGGGTGTTCTCTAAAAGGAAGGCCCCTGCTCCATCGGAAAGCATAAAGCGAAGAAAGTCCTTCTTGAAAGCCAAGATAGGGTGTTCTTCTAAGAGGGCAAGGGTCTGTATTTCATTCTCATATTTGTTCGCCCTTAGCCAAGTAGAAACACGTTCAGATCCTGTACAGACAGCATTGGAACTATTGCCTGCTTTTACAGATAAATAGCCAAACTTCAGGGCATTCATGCCTGAGTTACATACTCCTGCTGAGGAGTTGAGCTCTACAACTCCACTTCCTCTCAATAGGCCATGTACCATAGCCGCATGTGAGGGCAACAAAGTGTCTGGTGTGGAGGTGCCACAAGAGAGTACTTCTATATCTTCTGCCCTAAAGCGATCGTCTAATAACTCCTCTATCGCCAAGCAAGTCAGCTCGGCATTGGTGTGAGTAGGATTTCCTTGTGTATCAAGTGCATAATAGCGGGTTTGTATGCCATTATTTCTCAGTACAACACGCTTGGCTCGGGAGGCTGCTTCATTTATCTTTCCTAAGAAAGTTTCCATCTGGTCATTGTCAATAGGGGTATTGGGTAAGAATTTGCTAGCTTTGGTGATATATACGGGATTCATGAATCTTTTGGCTACTTTAGTAAATAGTGTTTAGGGTGTGCAAATATACAATTTTTTCTTTTAATTCTCTATCAGGTTTTTTAGTAAGGGTATCTTAGAGAGTGCCTTCTGATATCCATAATCGAAGGCTTCATCTATAAGTTTGGTATCCAAAACTCCTATATTACTTAATTCATGTAGGAAGACATAATCACATTTCTTGAACTTTTTTTCATAGGATCCATCCATGACTACATTGTAGATACGTTGGAGAAACTTGATAGGGTTGCCTAATTCCTTTTCATCAACCTCCTTAAGCGGGTTTACAAAACTTCCTATAAGGATGTCACACTTTCCCTTGAGGGGTTCTATGGGAAAATTGTTCAGCAGTCCTCCATCACAATAGATGGCCTCTCCTATCTTTATAGGGGAGAAGTAAGGAGGCAAGGCCGAAGAAGCAATCATAGGGGAAATGAGGTCTCCCTTAGAGAAGTAAATAGCTTTTCCATTGAGTAGATTGGTAGCGGCTATGTATAACGGAATAGAGAGTTCCTCAAAGGTATTGCAAGAAAGGTGTTTTTGGAACAAAGTAGGGTATTTGTTGCTATTGATAAGTCCCATTTTTGGGAGGGAGAGCATCGATAGCTTAAAGAGAGGAGTCTCTTTGAAGAAATCTATTATCTCCTCTGGAGTTTTCCCTGAGGCATAGAGAGCTCCTACCAAAGCCCCCCCACTGGTACCTGAGATCACCACGGGGCGCAGATTGTGTTCTTCCAAGGCCTTGAGCATTCCGGCATGGGCTAAGGCACGCACCCCACCGCCTGAGAGGGTAAGTCCAAAAGTTTTCATAAGTGGTTATATTAAGTGTTCTATAAAATCAATATTCATTTTAGCAGAGAGTGCTGCGGCTTTTTCTACGAAAGTATCATAGGAGATCGTATTTCCTTCGCCTGCATTGTCTGAAACAGCGCGTAGGATAAGGAAAGGTGTGTCCATAAGATAGCAGGTTTGTGCTATAGCTGCCGCTTCCATCTCTACAGCTACAGCCTCGGGAAAGTGGGTCTCTATCCATTGGCGCGTCTCTTTCTTGCTCACAAAAGAGTCTCCACTGACTATCGGAGCACAATGCAGCTGAGAGGTATAGCGAGCTACTGACTCTTGGGCTTTGTAGAACCATTGTTCGGCAGGGAGGTAGCTTCGAGGCATCTGGGCTTGTTGGCCTATGGCATAACCAAAGGCTGTGACATCTACATCGTAGTAGCTGACCTCTGTAGCCAGTACCATATCGAAGACCTTGCTGTGTCGTAAACCTCCAGCAGTCCCTGTGTTGATAACCAGCTCTGGAGCAAAATGATCTATAAGGAGTGCAGTCCCTATGGAGGCACTTACCTTACCAATACCCGAGAGAAGGACTACCACTTGGTGGTTGCCTATCTGTCCCTCATAGAAAGCATAACGTCTGAGGTGGGTTGGGGCAGGGTTGCCTAAATATTCTCTAAGAAGCTGTATCTCACTCTCCATAGCTCCGATGATTCCTATCTTCATAGTTTTGAGTTTTTAATTTTTGAGTTATTTATATAATAAAGGGCTAACTACGGCTTATCCCTCTGCTCCCCGATGAGGGAACTATTTACGGATTACTCACCGCCCCTACAGTGCCTCCACTTACGGCAAACTCCATAGCTTGTTTGGCTGTGAAGCCCTCGGCAGGTTTTACATAGTCCTGATGGACAACAATCACCCAACCAGAGATAGCATAGGAATGGGGCAGGTATACACTGACCATTTCTTTAAGACCGATGGAAGACATGTCCTCTTGGGTGAGGAAGCCTATACGCCATATATCCGGCTGCTCTTGTACTTTTACCCATACTGGGTTAGAGAACTTTTGCTTGTCTCCGACAAAGGAGCCTATCACATCCCGAATGGTCTTGTAGATAAACTTTACCCCTGGGGTGTGTTCCAAAAGATAGTCCAATCCCTCCACTAAGAGTTTTCCTACAAGAAAACGATTGCCTAAGTAACCGATTAAGGTAGTACCTCCCAGCACAAGGATAAAGACAAGTCCAGGGAAACGTTCTGAAACATGAGGTACAAGGTTGTCTACGCTGTAGAAAATAGACCAAATAATCCAAACGGTTGTACTCAAGGGGCCTATGATGACAACTCCTTGTAGAAAATATTTAAGAAAACTACGTATATATGGGTTCATAAATAATCTGTAAAGCTATTTTACTTAGATTGTTTTTTACTCTTCACTTTTTACTCCTCCTCGTCTTCTCCCAATACATCTATATGCGGTTCTATAAGAGTCTTTTTGTTGGCGATACTCTTCTCCAGAGCAATCAGCAATGACGGTAGGAGAATTAGGTTGCTGGTCATGGCAAAGAATAGAGTGGTTGAGATAAGCCCTCCTAAAGCTTTTGTGCCTCCAAAGCTCGATAGGGTAAAGATGGAGAATCCAAAAAGCAATATTATAGAGGTATAGAACATACTAATCCCTGTCTCCTGCAAGGCAGCATATACCGAGCGCTTCACCTTCCACTTATGCAGGACAAGTTCCTGACGATACTTGGCCAAAAAATGGATGGTATCATCGATGGAAATCCCAAAAGCAATTCCAAAGACCAATATGGTAGAGGGCTTCAGTCGGATACCTGCATATCCCATGACTCCCGCGGTAACCAGTAGTGGTAATAGATTGGGGATAAGAGAGATAATAACCATTTTGAATGAACGGAACATATAGAACATCATCACGGCGATAATCACTATAGTAAGTAGCAACGACTGAATGAGGTTTCCTACTAAGTAATCAGTTCCTTTGGTAAACATATAAGCCTTACCTGTCAGGTGCACCTTGTATTGGTCTTGAGGGAATAATTTTTCTGTTTGCTTGGCGATAGCCTCTTCTATCTGATGCATTTTCTCGGTACCTATATCCTTCATGAAAACCGTGATACGGGCTACCTGTCCCGTACTATCTACAATACTACGTAGCATATCGGCCTTTCCCTCTGAGTTTTTTACATAAGCAAGGACAAAGGCACGTTCCTGAGCCGTAGGTAGGGCAAAATATTCAGGATTGCCATTATAGAAAGCTTGTCTGGCATATTTCACTAACCTTACTACTGAGATAGGTTGAGATATTTCGGGGATATCCTCCAAATATTCCTCGAGCTTGTCCATGCTCTGTAGGGTAGAGGGGCGCATGACCCCATTTTTCTTGCCCGTATCGACTGTGATTTCTAAGGGCATAATGCCGCCAAACTCTTTTTCAAAGAAGAGAATATCATCATAGAAAGTCTCTCCCTTGGGCATATCCTCTATGACACTTCCTGAGATATGGATACGATAGATTCCTATAATACTTGCCACTAAGAGGGCTACCGCTACAGAGAAAGTAGCAAAACGGTGCTTCTTGACAATATGCTCTATCCCCTCCAAGAGCCCTCCTATCCATTGCTTGGTTAGGTGCTTGAGATGTCGAGGCTTAGGAGTGGGCATAAAGCTATATATGATAGGGATCACACACAAGGAAATCACATATAAGCACATAATACTGATAGAGGAGACAATCCCAAACTCCTTTAGGATACTGCTCTCAGTGATGATAAAGGTAGCAAAACCTGCGGCCGTGGTTAGGTTCGTCAGTAGCGTGACATTTCCGACCTTGGTAATGACACGTTGGAGCGCCATTGCCTTATACCCATGCTTGTGTATTTCCTGCTGGTAACGGTTGATGAGAAAGACACAGTTGGGCACCCCTATAACGATTACCAAAGGAGGAATTACTGCCGTGAGTATAGTAATCTCATAATGGAAAAGACCTAAGAAACCAAAAGCCCACATCACTCCTATAAGAACTGTACACATGGAGATGAACATCGCTCTAAACGAACGGAAGAAAAAGAGCAACACCAAGCAGGTGGCCAAGAGTGCTCCAATGATGAAAAAGCCTATCTCTCCAGTGATAATCTCGGTGCTTAGGGTACGTATATAGGGCATACCCGATACATGTATAGGAACCCCTAAGTCTTTCTGATAATTTTCTATCAAGGGTTTTAGATCCTTGAGTATAAAATCCTTACGAATGGCTGTATTGACAATATCCTTGCGTAAGGAAACGGCCATTCGCAGGGTGGAATGGTCTTTGTTATACAACAGACCTTCATATACAGGTGTTTTGTCAAATAGTTTTGGGAAAAGGCTGTCCACTTCCCCTTGGGTAGAGACCTCCTGAGGGAAGAAGTTACGTGTGGCAAAGCGCTCATGGATCGTATCCTTGTACAACTCTTTAATAGTATTCAGCGAGAGTACTCCCTCCACTTGTGGGAATTTCTGTAAATCATGAGCCAACATATTCCAGCGGTTAAAGCCCCCTGCTTGGGTGATCTTGTCGGCTTCTACTCCTATGACAATCAGGTTGCCCTCTTCACCAAACATACTCAGGAACTTATCATACTCCTTGCTGATAGGGCTGTCCTTCGGGAGCATATTCGCCTCCGAATAGGTCATGCGGATATACTTCCACTGTAGGGCTAAGAAGATAGTAATCCCTATGAAAACAGATAGGAAAATATAGCGATTGCGCAAAACAAGACGCGCGACAAATACCCAAAAATTATTTAATAACTTTCTCACGTTCTTCTTTAAGTTAAGTGCTTAACAGGCTGCAAAGGTAAACATTTTTCGCTACAATTTTTAATCTTACGAAAATAGATTGTTTTCTATTTTGCTATTTTATAAAAAATAGTAATTTTGCACCCCAATTTATAAATCATTTACACATGAAAAAAATAGGACTTTTTATGGCTTTGTTTTTTACAATAGCCTCCTATGCACAGGACTATACCCAGCATAACAAAGGAAAAATCTTTGTCTTTTGGGGTGGAAACCGTGGGTATTATACCAACTCTGATATTACCTTCAAAGGGAATGACTATGACTTTACCCTCTCCAATGTAGAGGCTGTGGATAAGCCCAAGGGGTGGCATATCGACTACATCAACCCTCTTAGAATGACCATTCCTCAGACCAACTTCCGTATTGGCTACTACTTGGGGGACAACTGGACAATCTCCGCAGGAGTAGATCACATGAAGTATGTGATGGTACAAGATCAGGAGGTCAATATCAATGGTTATGTAGCTGCAGGCACTTCTCATGACAAGGTATATAATAATGAGAAGAAGAAGCTCACCGAGGATTTTCTTACCTTTGAGCATACCGATGGGCTCAATTATGTATTGGTAGAAGGGGCTCGTGTGGATGATATTTCTTCTTTGTTTGGGATTCGTAACACAGATATATTTCAGGTAAACCTAACCGAAGGGCTTGGTTTTGGAGCGGTATATCCTAAGACTAATACCAAACTACTCAATCGTGAGCGCTATGATGAGTTCCATGTAGCAGGGGTAGGTATGCATGCCAAAGCAGGCTTACACTTATTCCTCTTCAAACATTTTATGATGGTGGGCGAACTACGTGGGGGATATCTCAATATGTATGATGTGCGAACTACCCAAAGCAAAAGTGATAGAGCGCATCATGATTTCTTCTTCTTTGAGACTATGCTTTCTGTAGGATGGATTTTTCGCATATAAAAATTAGGATATTCAAAAAAAATTAGTACTTTTGCACTTTAATTCAAAAATAGATACTTTATGAAGAAAATGTTTTTTACTATAGCCATGGCACTACTCTCTGTAGGGGCTTTTGCGCAAACCTATAAGAATGAGGCGAAGATCAATATCCTCAATGTAATTGTCCGCCCTTCTATAGAGCTTGGATATGAGTATTACTTAGATGAAAACCAATCTGTAGATGCAGAACTCATGTTCTTGGACAGATTCTCTTACTGGCATATATGGTCAGGAAGCAAGGAATATAAGTTCTCTACCACCAGTTTCAAGGTAGGATACAACTATTATTTCAACTCTGTCAATGGAGAGGGTGCTTACATCAACCCATTCCTTAAGGCTCGTTTTGGTACCTTTACCGAAAATAAAAATGGAATAGATGAAAAAACTAAGATGGATGCCTTTATCATCGGGGTAGGAGCTGGATATGCTTGGGTATTCAATGACAAGTTTGTCGTAGCGCCTTATGTGAATATAGGTCGTAACTTCAGTGGTCCTGTAAATAGCCGATTCATAGCTATAGAGCCTAATGCAGGAGTGCGCTTAGGATTCCGCTTTTAGTAGAATTTCATAGTTTTTATTGTTTTATAATTTTATTGCAAAAGGGTATGCTCCTGATTAAGGTAGCATACCCTTTAGTTTTTCTTTTATATAGCTTAATTACATTCTTTCAGGTACTTCTATACCCAATAAGTCAAAACCAATAGCAATGACTTCTCCCACCTTGCGAGATAGGTGTACTCTTAGAGAACGTTTGTCAGTGTCTTCTTCTCCAAGTATAGAAACATTCTGGTAGAAAGAGTTGAATTCTTTCACTAAGTCATATACATAATTGGCAATCAGGGCAGGGCTGTAAGTATCAGCCGCATTCTGTACTACTTCAGGGAAGAGACTCAATAGCTTGATAAGTTCTTTTTCTTTAGGGTGTAGGGATACACTCTTAGGAAGTTCACAGTTTTCCGCCCTTCGTAGTATGGACTGTATCCTTGCATAGGTATACTGGATAAAAGGTCCTGTATTCCCTTGGAAATCAATAGATTCTTGAGGATTGAAGGCGATTTTTTTCTTAGGGTCTACTTTTAGAATATAGTACTTAAGGGCTCCTAATCCTATCACCTTATAGAGTTGTTCCTTTTGTTGGTCGCTATACCCCTCGAGCTTACCCAGTTCCTGGGAGAGTTCTTGGGCTACTTGTACCATTTCCTCCATCAGGTCATCGGCATCTACCACGGTACCCTCACGGCTTTTCATTTTCCCATTGGGCAGCTCCACCATACCATAGCTTAGGTGATAGAGATTCTTAGCCCAAGTATAGCCCAATTTCTGTAGGATAAGGAAGAGTACCTTGAAGTGGTAATCTTGTTCATTGCCCACTGTATAGATCATGCCTTCTACTTTAGGAAAATCCTCCTCGATACGCTTGGTAGCTGTACCAAGGTCTTGGGTAATATATACAGAAGTACCATCCGAACGGAGAACGAGCTTTTCGTCCAACCCCTCAGCGGTGAGGTCTATCCATACGGAACCATCTTCTTTGCGGTAAAATACTCCTTCGTCCAAACCTCTCTGAACAATATCCTTGCCCAGTAGGTAGGTTTCACTCTCATAATAGATGCGGTCAAAACTCACTCCTAAGTTGTGGCAGGTAACCTCAAAACCATCGTACACCCACTGGTTCATCTGTCTCCAGAGTGCTAAGGTTTCAGGGTCTCCCTGTTCCCATAAGCGGAGCATCTCTTGTGCTTTTAGAAAGATAGGGGCTTCACGTTCGGCTTCTTCCTTTGTTTTTCCTGCAGAGATGAGCCCAGCGATTTCTTCTTTGTAAGCCTTATCAAAAAGCACATAATACTTTCCGACGAGCTTATCTCCTTTCTCTCCAGTACTCTCAGGGGTTTCCCCTTTGCCAAAGAGTTGCCAAGTAATCATAGACTTACAGATATGAATCCCTCGGTCATTGATAATCTGTGTTTTGTAGACTTTTTTCCCAGTAGCTTCTATGATTTTGGCCATGGAGAAGCCTAAGAGATTGTTACGGATATGTCCTAAGTGTAGGGGCTTGTTCGTATTGGGGGACGAATATTCCACAATCACTGCTGGGGAATCTTTGGTTATAGGCTTTTTGCCATAGTCCTTCTCTGGGGCTATCTGGTGGAGAAAGTGTAAAAAATAATTCTCACAGATCGAAAGGTTCAGAAAACCCTTGACTACATTGTAGCCACTGACTATCGGTTGCCCTTCCCAAAGTGCATGAGAGCTTAGGTAATCGCCTAACTTTTCGCCTATTTCCTGAGGATTGGCTTTGATATGCTTTAGTAGCGGAAAGAGGACAAGGGTGTAGTCCCCTTCAAATTCCTTGCGGGTCTGCTGAATCTCTACATTCTCCATAGCAATTCCATAGAGCGAGGAGATCCCTTTTATAGTGTTTTCTAAGAGAATCTCTTGTAATGACATGAAGTGTGTAATTTTAAAACAGCAAATGTACAAAAAATAATTGTTAGAAAGGAAGGATTTAATTATTTTTTTAAAAAGTTAGTGGTTAGCCTCTATCTGTAGGAGGCTAACCACTAAGGACTAACGATTGACCACAATATAGCTTTTCAAAGCTTCCACATAACTCTCGAAGGCGAGCAATCCCTTGTGAGTCAGTGAGATTTCGGTATTGGGGTAATTATCCTTGAATGATTTGGTAACCGAGATATACCCCACAGCTTCAAGTTTCTGTATCTGTACAGATATATTCCCAGAAGTAGCCTTGGTGATCTCCTTGATTCGAGCAAAATCAGCTTTTTCCTCGGCTATAAGCAAGGAGACTATGGCTAATCTTAACTGAGAATGTAAGATAGGATCTAAATCACTGAACATTCTTCTGTTTTTTATAATTAGAATAAAACTGAATCCCTGGGGTCAGGAATAATAGACAGGCCAATATAGCACAAAGTAGAGGTAGAGCAATACCATAATGGAAGAATAACACACTATAGGTAAGTATGATTCCTATGATAGAAGTCACAATCCATAGGGAGATTCTCAGGTGCAAGGCAATAGCCAAGGAGACAAAGGAGAAAGGTAAGTAAATCACCAATAGGGCAATCTCATAATTCTTCCAATTGCTATAAGGCAAGCAGAAACAGGAGATAGCTCCCAGTCCAGCCACCAACCAAAGCCAGTCGAGAGGGTCGGTACTCTTTTGTTCTTTTCGGTTTCTTATGCCCTCTCTCATTTTGCTAAAGAATGAGATAAAAAATCCCAAAGGCATGAGTACACCCCAGCCTATCCAAGAGTATTTCGGATAGTAATCTGTGGCGAGCATCACAAATTGTACAATCCCCGAAAGGGCAATCAGTACACTCCAAAAGATAAGGAAGAAGCCGTTTTCTTCATACTTTTGTTTTCTTTGACGGATGATATCTTGAATAATCTTCAAGCTATCGACAGGTTGTAGTTCCATGATGATATAGATTAAAAGGTTTAAATACGCTGCAAAGATAAATAAGTTTATTTTATAAACCAAATATTTTTTAAAATATTTCATCAATTATTTTATAACTATTTGATTTATAATTATTTATTACTCTCTTGAAATAAGGGTAGTAACTTCTGATTTTTCTCAAAAATAAGATAGATTTTTTTTGTACATTTGTCCCAACAAAAGGCTAAACCATGAACACAGACAGCCATCTCCCCAAGGATAACAGCCCTGTTCCCAGCCGTACCAATAAGGACAACCCCGTAGCGATGGTCGCTCTTGCGGTTCTGAGGACTAAAAAAAGGAATGTAGCGGGTATGCAGAAGCTCCTGCTACACTCTGACCAAGATACTGTGGTCAATAGTAAGGGCTATTTGGATATTTGGAGGATAAAGAATTAACTAATTACTTATGAAACGATTGGAATTTATCAAGAAAATAGGATTGGCAACAGTAGGGCTGCCGCTGCTTTTCTCTTTTGAGCTATCAAAGGAGCACCTCTTTGTAGAGAATCAAGTGGAAAGAGAAAAATTTGATTTTGAATTGTATAAAAAAACAAATAATGGAGAAACCCCTTATAAGAGGAAGAATGGAAATGTTATTCTTTCATTTGTATTCGAAAAGGGAGAGGGGGGCTATATAGAAGAGAGAATGAATATTATACCTTACTATACAGTACTTAAAGAATATTATTCAGATGGGAGTATCAAACTGAAGGAGACTTACATTGGTCAAGGAACGAAAACAGGGATTTCTGAATATTATGATAAAAAAGGAAGGGTTACTCGAATAAATGAAGATAAAAAATTTGGAAAAATAAAACCTTCGGATGTTTTGAAATTTATTGAAAAAAAAGGATACATCAATTTGAAAGAGGGAAAGAGTTGGTTTAGAGAAAATGGAGAGATGAAATTTGGATTCTACTTTACTGAAGAAAAAGGATATAAATACTACTCAATAATGATTCCTGGAAAAGAAGGAGAAGTCTCAATACCTAAGAAAGGAGAACCTAAAGCTTATACCAACCTACACCTTCTTATGGATGGCGAGACAGGACAAGTTTACACTGAAGAAGAGTTCGAAAGACGTAACAAATCCCCAAAAACTACCCATACCTTCTAAAGTAAAACCTACACAGAAGAAACATGGAAAGCCTTTGAGCAAGAACCATGGGAAAAAGTACCAAGCTAAAGGGGATAAAAAGCACCTATGGAGCGGTCTGTTTGGGTAATAAGATGGATTAAAGTCTATAATTAGTTTAGGTTAGAATAGAGAATATTTTGCAAACGAGAAAAGGCCGATAATAAAATCATTATCGGCTTTTGTTATATAAGTTTTTGATTTTTATGATTGTAGTATCTTTGCTATGAATAGGGGCTCTGCCAACTAACCATTAATCTTACTTCCGTCATACTTGCTAGCTTTCACACAGGATAGGTCGAAGTTCTGAAAGCTCTTCATATAGTTGGTAATAGTAGTACCATTGGCATCGGCTAATACATTTTTCCCTTTGGATTTGAAAAAGGATTTGACACTATTGGCCCCCAAAAGGTGAGCAGCAGCCAAGATACCCGATTCTGTTACATATACTCCTGCAAAGTGCTTTCCTGCAAAGGTATCAATTTCATGCTGTAGCTTCCACTTGTTATGTGCAAGACTTGTATAGAAAACATTTTCTTGTAGGGAGGGGTTATTGAGAAAATCTGATCTGGAAACACCAAAGAATTTTAAGGCAGACTTGCCAAACTGGTATTTTCCTATATGCCCATAAGGGTTGGTAATAAAATAGTTGTTACGAGATTCGCGGTATCCCATTTTTTCCTTGAAACTGATGAAATCATTGTAATGCTGTAGTGATACCAAGCGAGGGGAGGGGAGAGAAGTATCCGTGTTGGTTGTATAACCATATACACCTACTTCTTTAGGAGTATCTACTCTTAGGGTGTTATGAAGGTCACTTCTTTTACCTAAGGAAGGAGTTAGAAGAATGGTAATAATGGCTGTGATCCATGCTGAAATAAATAGGTCATGAGCCATGGTAAGGTAATTTGTCTTTTGAGTAATATGCATTTTTTATTTTTTCTTCAAGACTGACCCCTCTATCATTCCTAAAAAAAGGTGAAGGAGAGTGCTTGAAATTTCACGGGGCAAAAGTACGTCTTCTTTACGGATAAGTCAATATCTCTCATTAAAGTTTAGTTAATCCCTTAATTTTGTTTGGAAAATGCAATATATTAATAAAAACAATTACCCTACAGAGGAATTTAGAATCATTCTTTTAAGAAGATAAGGGTATTTTTAACACCTCGCAAATAGTTTTTAACACCCCATTATGGTTGTTGTCATCCTTAGTTTCATAGAAGGCTACTTGTTTTACTTCTTCTTGAGCATTCTTCATAGCATAGCTGTAGGAAGCTCTTTTAAGTAGCTCTAAATCATTAAGATAGTCTCCGAAAGCCATCGTTTCTTCGGGAGAAATTCCTAAAAATTCTTGTAGGGCGGTTACTGCTACACCTTTGTTTACTCCTTCATTGGTAATATCAATCCAGTAAGCTCCTGAAATAGTGATCTTGAGCCCTTCTTGTGAAAGGGAAGAAAAGGCAGGAAAAGAGTGTTCTCTGGCTCCTATAGGGTCAAGGATAGTGATTTGAGAGATAGTATCATCAATCTGGGAGAGGTCTGTTACCTTCTCTACAGTATGGTGGTATATATTTACCTGCTCCACGGCATAGGGGGTGGTAGGGAGTAGATAGGTCGCTTTCTTGCCGCATAGGCCTATAGCCATACCTGAAAATTGTTTGTAACGGGCCACTACTTGCTGGATATGGTAGGGGCTGATGGCATTTTGGTATACCTCTTTCCCGTTAATACTGACAAAAGCTCCATTTTCTGAGATGAAAGCCATTTTGTCTTTGATAGGAGCAAAGAAGGAAAGCAGGCTTAAGTACTGCCTTCCACTGGCTACACAGAAGTAGATGCCTCTCTCTTGGAGGGTTTCGAATACATGCATTAAGTCTTGGGGCAACTCGTGATTACTATTCAGGAGTGTCCCATCCATATCGGAAATAATGAGTTTGATCATTCTTGGCTAAGGTTAAGTTCGCTGAGAATCTCGCTGGCTTTCTCCCATTGATCTTGGAATACATATACCTGTTGGTCACCGCCTAAGGCACCATAACCAGCAATAGCAGCTGAAGCCATAGGGTCTTTTACAATAGGGGTGATACCAACTTCTTCTAAGGCTCCAACAAGCATAGTTACTGTAGGAATATCTCCCTCATAGAGTTTCTTGAGTTCTGTTTTCATTTTCTAAATTTTGGTATTCGGGTTTTATTTTTTCTTCAAAAAGGTTGTGTATTTTATTGATCTTAGGTGCGATAGAAAAAATACAATAACCTCTGTCTGTATTGTTTTCGTAATAGTTCTGATGATACTCCTCCTTGGCAGGGTAGAAGATAGTTGCGGGTAGGATTTCGGTGACTATAGGATCACTAAAGATTCCAGACTGTTCTATAAGTTCCTTGCTCTTGAGGGCTATCTGTTGTTGTTCTGGGTTGAGGTAGAAAATAGCTGAACGATACTGTTCTCCTATGTCCTCTCCTTGTCGGTTGCGGGTAGTGGGGTCATGTGCCCTCCAGAAGACCTCCAAGATATCCCAGTAGCTGATCTTTTTAGGGTCGTAGGTGATACGAATAGCTTCGGCATGTCCTGTCTGTCCATGGCATACCTGCTTATAGGTAGGCTCAGGGAGACTGCCCCCAGTGAATCCTACTTCTACTTGTGTCACTCCTATGAGCCGCTTGAAGATAGCTTCTGTACACCAAAAACATCCTGCAGCGATGATTGCTTCTTCCATACCTGTCTTTTCCGGAGGCAAAGTTAATCATTTTTATTTAAATCTGCTAATATCTGACAGGCAAAAGTTATTCTGTGAGATATAGTCTAAACCGAAAGGGAGATATCAAAAAGAGGCTGCCTGAAAGGCAACCTCTTTTTTCTCAGATTGATGTATTCACAAACTATTTAGCCACAATCATGTTCTTAGGATCAAGGATTTCATCCAATTTTTCTTTGGAGAGCAATCCGTGGTCGAGTACCAAGTCATATACAGCTTTGCCTGTCTGTAGGGCTTCTTTAGCAATCTTAGTACTGTTCTTATATCCTATATGAGGGTTAAGAGCGGTTACGATACCGATACTATTTTTTACCATGTTGAGACATACCTCGCGGTTGGCAGTGATACCTACTACACATTTGTCCTTAAGGGTATCTACAGCATTTTGGAAGAGAACGATGGATTCCATAATAGCTTGGCAGATTACAGGTTCCATTACGTTAAGTTCCAATTGTCCGGCCTCAGCAGCGAAAGTTACAGTAAGGTCATTACCAATTACCTTGAAACATACTTGGTTCACTACTTCAGGGATTACTGGGTTTACCTTACCAGGCATGATAGAGGAACCAGGTTGCATAGGAGGGAGGTTGATTTCGCTAAGTCCAGCACGAGGACCAGAAGCTAAGAGACGTAAGTCATTACATATCTTGGAAAGTTTTACAGCGAATTTCTTCAATGCTGAAGAGTAGAATACATAAGCGCTGGTATCCGGAGTTGCTTCTACCAAGTCGTGAGAAAGTACAAATGCCTCTCCAGTGGCTTTGGCTAAGTTCTCAGTACATAGCTTAGCATAACCATGAGGGGCATTCAGACCGGTACCAATAGCAGTACCTCCCATATTGATTTCGAGTAATGAATTTGCTGTCTTGTTCAAGGTAGCGATTTCGGCTTCCATGCTCACTGCATAGGACTCGAATTCTTGTCCAAGAGTCATAGGCACAGCGTCTTGCAGCTGGGTACGTCCCATTTTGATCACATCAGCGAACTCTTTTCCTTTAGCGCGGAAAGCATCGGCAAGTTCCTGTACATGCTTTACCAAAATTTTATTCATATTGAATACTGCAAGCTTGATAGCAGTAGGGTAGGAATCATTGGTAGATTGAGAACCATTTACATGGTCATTGGGGTAGCAGTGTACATAGTCTCCTTTTTCGAAGCCAAGAATTTCCAAAGCACGGTTAGCAATTACCTCGTTAGTATTCATGTTCACAGAAGTACCAGCTCCTCCTTGGAACATGTCTACAGGGAATTGGTCATGGAACTTACCATCAATGATCTCATGAGCTGCTTTTTCTATGGCGGCACCTATTTCTTTAGGGATTACACCAAGGGCGGCATTGGCCTGAGCCGCTGCCAATTTTACAAAAGCAAAAGCACGGATGAACTCAGGATAATCATTCATTTTGCTTGTTGAAATGTGGAAATTCTCTAAGGCGCGCTGTGTCTGTACGCCATAGTACGCTTCTTTGGGAACTTGTAACTCTCCCAATAAGTCAGATTCTGTTCTAAACTCTTTCATATACAAATGTTTTATACTGTTTAAAAAAGTGGTGCTAAGTTACGTTTTTTTTATCAAACGACCAATCTTTTTTCAAAAAAAATCTTATCCTATACCTTATATATTATCCCTCTTCGCCTTCCTTCTTCCCTCTGAAGAGCTGATTCCTTTCCTTGTGAACGTAAAGGAAATTATGGATTATTGAATATTAATCGTTAATCATTAAATTTATACTTTCTTTAATAGTGAAATTCATTTTTTTTTACTATTTTTACACTCTCAATTCTAAAGAACACATAATATGCTGTATGATGGTGATACTCTATTACTTCCTTACAAGAAAATTCTCTTGGAAAGGCAGTTGCTGACCCTGCAAAAAGCACAACTATTACAGGGTTCAGCCTCTTGTTTGGCGGATAGTTGCAATTCGTATTTGTACTACGGCTTACACTATACAGGTCAGGAGTGGGTGCTAAGGGAATGGGCACCTCATGCAACAGCTATTTTTCTACTCTTTGAGGGGAATAACTGGAAGAAACATACGGACTACCTCTTCACCCAAGTAGGGGAGGAAAATTGGGAATTACACTTACCTAAGGAAACACTCTCTCATGGTATGCTCTATAAGCTCTTGGTTGAGTGGTACGGAGGAGGGGGAGAGCGACTGCCCTCCCACACTAAGCGTGCTGTACAAGATCCTTATAGTAAGGTTTTTTCAGCTCAAGTATGGCAACCTGAAACCCCTTATTCTTGGAAACATTTACGCCCCAAGGGGGGAGAACCTCCTCTGATTTATGAGGCACATATAGGTATGTCCACCGAACAACAGAAGGTGAGTACTTTTACCGAATTTCGCCTCTTTGTGCTCCCTCGTATAGCCAACCTTGGTTACAATGTACTTCAGCTTATGGCCATACAGGAGCATCCTTATTATGGTTCTTTTGGCTATCAGGTATCCAACTTTTTCGCAGTAAGCTCACGCTTTGGGACTCCTGAGGAGCTCAAGGAACTTATCGATGCCGCACATGGCTTGGGAATTAGGGTTATCTTGGATCTGGTTCATTCTCACTCGGTGAGCAATGAAGCTGAGGGGTTGAGTCTTTTTGATGGTACCGAATACCAATATTTTCATAAAGGAAGTCGTGGCAGGCATCCTGCTTGGGATTCTCGCTGCTTTGACTATGGCAAGCTCTCGGTAGTACATTTCTTACTCTCCAATTGCAAATTCTGGCTTGAGGAATATCACTTTGATGGTTTCCGTTTTGATGGGGTCACCAGTATGCTCTATTATGATCATGGCTTGGGAAAGGCCTTTACAGACTATAGTCTATACTTTGATGGTAATGAGGACAACGATGCTTATTCCTATCTGGCACTGGCCAATCAGCTTATCCATCAGGTATATGGCTCTGCCTTGACCATCGCTGAGGAGATGAGTGGTATGCCAGGGGTAGCTGCACCTATTCAAGAAGGAGGCATGGGCTTTGACTATAAGCTCAGTATGGGGATTCCTGATTATTGGATCAAGCTTATCAAGGAAGTGCCAGACTATAAGTGGCATGTGGGGGATATTTATTATGAACTGACCAACAAGCGGCAGGAAGAAAAGACCATCAGCTATGCCGAGAGCCATGACCAAGCGCTTGTAGGGGATAAGACTATTTTCTTTCGCCTTACGGACAAGGAAATCTATACAGGGATGAGTGTTTTTGAACAAAGTCTTATCATAGATCGTGCCATAGCCCTACACAAGGTGATACGCCTGGTGACTATCACTACCTCAGGAGGAGGGTATCTCAACTTTATGGGTAATGAGTGGGGACATCCTGAGTGGATAGATTTTCCCCGTATGGGAAACTGTGATAGTTATGCTCATGCGCGTAGACAGTGGAGCCTCGTGGATGATCCTAATCTGAAGTTCAAGTATCTCAATGCTTTTGATAAGGCCATGATTCATTTTGTTAAGGAAAGCTCTCTTCTGGAAGAGACTCCTCAGGTACAGGTACAGGATATAGAAAAGCAGATTTTGGTTTTCAGTAGGGGAGGCTATTTGTTTGTCTTTAGCTTTAACCCCACAGAGGCTTTTGTGAACTATACTTTTCCTATTTATGCAGGCAAATATACCTATGTACTTAATACGGATAATCCGGCCTTTGGTGGGCAAGGGCTTATCAATGAGCAAACGGAACATTTTACACAATATATAAACCATCAGAACCTTATTTCCCTATATATCCCACCCCGTATAGGGTTGGTACTAAAGAGAGAATAGTAAAAAATGAAAAATGAAGAATGATGAAAGTTTGGTGTCTGTTGTTACTAATAATTTTCAGCTGTACCAGAATGGCTCTGTAGTGCTTTACCCCAAGAAAGTAGCTGGGAAATCCTCTAACAAGGGTGAATTATTTGATATTCTAACTAATACTAAGCGAAGAAAACAGCTCAAGGATGATCAATTGTTGCTGCTTATCAAGAAAAGTGCCTCTTATGAGCAGTCTTCAGGGGATTACAAGGAATGCAGAGGTTGGTCTGTCCCTGAAAAGACTATAAAGTATGTAATGAAGCATTCTAAAATGATAGATTTTCGTGAATTGCATGATATGTTCGGTGTCTTTCCTTGTGTGGTTGAAGGGGTGCTTATCTATAAGGATGAACCTTATTTCTATAGTATGAATGCAGGTGGCTGGTGGGAGCTTACCCAAGGGGAGAAATACCTGATGATGGGCTATTACCAAGACGATGCTGTAAAGCGAGACTTTATCAATGGGGTCTATGACTGGAGCAAAGTTGAGTAAAAAATTAGGCACGAGCTACAAACTCGTACGAGCACAAAGTATTAGGATACAATTTACTCTTATAAGACGAACAATTCGTCCTTCCATAGGGTATATTCATTAACAATTGATAATTAACCATTAATCATTAATCTAATGGCTTTAAGTTTCAAACAGCGTGATTTGGTAAATTTAGAATTTGCCTTACAGAGAGAGTTTCTCGGCACTAACCGAGAAGGAGGGTATCTGTCCACCACTCTCAATTTTTGCAATACCAGTCGTTACCATGGACTCTTGGTAGTGCCGATTGATGCCTTCGAAGGGCGTAACCATCTCTTGCTCTCCTCGTTGGATGAGACTGTCGTGGTCAATGACATGGAGTTTAATTTTGCTATCCATGAATACCCCGATACTTTCTTTCCTAAGGGGCATAAGTATATTGTCTCCTCCGAGCTCAATAAGTATTATTCTATCACCTATCAAGTGGCAGGGATAAGCCTACGCAAGGATATTATGATGCTTCATGGGCAACCTCAAGTGCTTATCCGCTATACACTTTTGGGAGGAGCCGACGCTGTACAGTTGCGACTGAAACCTTTCTTGGCTTTTCGTGATATTCATGCGCTATCGGTAGAGAATACGGTGGCTTGTACCGATTATGAATATGTGTCACAGGGAATTGCCACAAGGCTCTATGAGGGATTTCCGACCCTCTATATGCAGCTTAGTGGCGAGCATACTTACCTGCATGACCCCCATTGGTATAAGCATATCCAGTATAGCAAGGACAAGGCACGTGGAGGAGATTATCAGGAAGATCTCTTGGTGCCAGGGTATATGGAGCTCACCCTGCATAAGGAAATACCTGTTGTCTTCTCAGCATCGACTAAGGAGGAAGAGGTCGCTTCTTTGCCTATGAACTTCTCAAAGGCAGCCCAGCAAAGGGCGCCTCGGGATAGTTTCGAAAACTGCTTGAAGTATGCTGCCAACCAGTTTGTGATAGAAAAACTTACCGAAACACGTATCAAGGCAGGTTATCCATGGCATCTCTCTTATGGGCGTAATACTTTTATCTCTCTTCCGGGGATTGCTATTGCCTCAGGCAATACAGGGCTCTTTGAGCAGGTGCTCTCCTCCATGCAGCAATACCAGAAGGGAGGACTTTTCCCACGCCTGATCAGCAGCCATGCACCGAATGAATATAATGCGGATACTTCCTTATGGTTCTTCTGGACACTCCAGCAGTATGAACACTGGGCAAAGATACCTCCTAAAATGCTCTGGGAGCGCTACAAACATACTCTATCTTCGGTACTTGAGGCTTACAGAGATGGACGTACTTTCCCACAAGTACACATGACTGAGAATAAGCTCATCTATGCCCAGCGCTATCACCGCCCCCTTACCTGGATGAATGGCACCATACAAGGGGAACCTCTTGTAGAGCGACATGGGTATATAGTAGAGGTGAATGCTCTATGGTACAATGCTGTATCCTATGCCCTAACTTTGGCTCAAGAAGCAGATGATAGGGATTTTGTAGCCCAATGGGAAGCGTATCCTGCCCAGATAGCTCAAGAGTTCATACAGACTTTCTGGAATGAACACAAGAGGTACTTGGCCGATTGGCAGGATGAGGGCGTACAGGATCTCTCCGTCAGACCTAATCAGATCATTGCTTGTGCGCTGGATTATAGCCCACTGAAAGAAAGCCAAAAGAAAGATATTATTGACTTAGTTGAAGACAAACTGCTTAATGACCGCGGACTGCGTACATTGGCTCCTGATGACAAGCGCTACAGAGGATGCTGTGAGGGGAGTATGCGAGAACAAGAAGAGGCTATCTACCAGGGGGGTACTCATACATGGTTATTGAGCTTCTATATAGAAAGTGCCCTGAAGCTCTATGGAAAAGATTTTGTAGCAGAGGCAGAACAGCTCCTAAGCCATGTCGATGAGGATATACAGAACTATGGTATAGGACTTATATCAGAATTCTATGATGGAAATCCTCCTTATGTAGGTCATGGATGTATCTCGCAAGCGAGAAATACAGCCGAGATTATCCGTAGTATCTACCTTATCCAGTGCTATAGAGAAGGAAATACAAAGAAAATATAAAAAAAGGTAAACCCAAAAACAATCATTATATGAAGAAGATAAAAGTACTCATGTTCGGATGGGAGTTTCCTCCCCATATAAGCGGTGGCTTAGGTACCGCATGCCTTGGTCTTACCAAGGGATTGGCCAAGAATGAGGTAGAGGTTCTCTTTGTGATGCCCAAGGCCTCTGGAGACGAAGACGCTCAAGCGGCTCGCATTATCAATGCCAGCGAGGAAGAGATGCTTGAGGATTATTCCCTTTCCCAGGACTATGCAGAGCATATTAAGTTCATGGAAATAGGTTCCACACTGCGTCCCTATCTCTCTCCAGAAGTTTTTGCTTCCTATTGGGAGGAAGAACGTACCAAAATACAGACACAAGAGTATCACAATAAGCGCCTTTATAATTTCTCTGGAAAATACGGAGAAAACCTCTTGGAAGAAGTGTATCGCTATGCCTTGGTAGCAGGGACTATAGCGAGCAAATACGATTTTGATATTATTCATGCTCATGATTGGCTGACCTATCAGGCGGGGATCTTGGCCAAGCGTATCAGTGGTAAGCCCTTGGTAGTGCATGTACATGCTACCGAATATGATAGGGGAGGGGAGTACAACCGCAATTCTATCGTATATGAGATAGAAAAAAGCGGCATGCACCAGGCGGATCATGTGATCACTGTAAGTGATTGGACACGAGCTATAGTGATAGAGAAGTATGGAGTAGCTCCCGAGAAAGTAAGTACGGTACACAATGCAGTGGATTTCTCCGATGAGCAGTTAGACCTTCCTCCTCGTGCGCTCAATGAGAAGATTGTTACCTTCTTAGGGCGTATCACCTTGCAGAAAGGACCAGAATACTTTATAGAGGCTGCTGCAAAAGTACACAAGCGCTTGCCCAATGTACATTTTGTCATGGCTGGCAATGGGGACAAAATGACCCCTTCGGTAAGGCGAGTGGCACAGCTTAAGCTCGGTGGACATTTTCATTTTACAGGATTTCTAAGAGGAACAGATGTGCAACGGATGTTCCGCTATAGTGATGTATATGTGATGCCCTCGGTATCCGAACCCTTTGGTATCTCACCGCTGGAGGCTATGCGAATAGGCGTGCCTACGATTATTTCTAAGCAATCAGGAGTATCGGAGGTATTGCAACATGCCATCAAGGTCGATTATTGGGATGTCGATGCCTTGGCCGACGCTATCTATGGAGTACTAGCCTATCCAAAACTCGCCCAATCGCTCCAAAAGGAAGGACTTACAGAGGTCAATGCTCTCAAGTGGGAGGGAGCTGCTGGTAAGTTAAAAAGCATTTATCAGACAATGATAGCTTAAAAAAGAGCTACAAAGTTAGTATAATTGAGAAAAAAAACGTATATTTGTTACCAAAGAAAGACAACCATGAAAGCGATATGTTTCTATTTTGAAGTTCATCACCCTGAACAGCTTCGCCAGTATCATTTTTTTGATATAGGCAAACAACATGATTATTTTGATTATTACTTAAATCGTACGGAGATAGAGCAGTTGGCTCGTGAGTGTTATCTCCCTGCCAATAATCTCTTATTGGAGCTTATTGCTCAATACAAAGGACGCTTTAGGGTAGCTTTTTCCCTATCGGGAAGTGCTATTGAACTCTTAGAATTGCATGCTCCAGAGGTGATTCGTAGTTTTGAGGCTTTGGCCAAAACAGGCTGTGTGGAGTTTCTCTGTGAGCCTTATGCACATTCGCTTTCCTCTCTTTCCAATACTACCACAGAATTCGAAAAGGACGTTCGCCGGCACGCTCAGCGAATAGAGAAACTTTTCGGTCATGCCCCTACAGCCTTCCGCAATACGTCCCTAATCTATTCCGATAGTATAGGGGAACGTATTGCTCGCTTGGGGTTCCATACCATACTCACCGAAGGGGCTAAGCATATTTTGGGCTGGCGCAATCCTAACTTCGTGCACCATCACCCCAATAATGACAAGGTAAAGATATTGCTCAAAAATGCTAAACTCAGCGATGATATTTCTTTGCGCTTTTCCTCAAGGGATTGGGATGAATATCCTTTGACCGCAGAAAAATATGCTCGTTGGCTAAAGGCCAGCCTTCAGGAGGGGGATGTGGTAAATCTTTTCTTCCGCTATCAGGCTTTCGGTAAGTATAATTTGGCTTCTTCGGGTATTTTTGATTTCTTGCGCTACTTACCACAATATATCTTGGATGAGGAGCAGTATGCTTTCCTTACCCCTTCGCAGGTGGCGGAAACTTTTCCCGCTAAGGAAGCTATCTATGTACCCAATCCTATCTCTTGGACAGATGAAGAGCGAGATATTACCTCATGGCTGGGGAATGAACTACAAGAGAATGCTTTCGAGGAACTCTTTGCCCTAAGTCCTAAGGTAGAAAATATTCCAGATGAAGCCTTGCATCGTACCTATAGTCGATTGCAGTGTAGTAATCACTTTAACTATATGAGTACCAAGTTTATCCCAGTGGAACAGCGCCTGAAGAAGGTATCTCCCTATCCATCGCCTTATGATGCGTATATCAACTATATGAATGTTCTAAGTGATTTCTCTTTGGAGATAGACAAGGCTTTGGCCAAACAGGTCAAAAATGAGGTAACACTACAAGAATTTTAGTCTTTGTTTGTCTTAGAATTGGAAATAGATGAAGGCGGGAGCATCATTGGAGAAAGTCTGATAACAGATTACAGCTACCACAACCATCACAAGGACTTTTACCCAAAGATTACTGCGGTAATAGGCCTGCTCTACCTTGTCCTTGAGTGACTGAGGAAGCCAATGTACAGTATAGCCTAAGATCATCACCAAGAAGGCTTCTCTGAAGTACCATAATACTTGACCACTACTTGCCCAGTCCATATTATTCCATACTTGTCCATACCATTGGTTGATATGCTCCATGTCTTCTCCACGGAAGTAGAGACGAACAAAGACGATAAAGAGGAAGGTAGAGAACACCTTCCAGAAGTGTGCCAGCCAATGGGTGGAATGCTCATAAGGGCTTACCTTGCGCCAGAGTTTGTAGAAGACAATACCCAAGCCATTGATCCCTCCCCATAGGATATATTTCCAAGAGGCGCCATGCCAGAGCCCTCCTAAGAGCATGGTCAGCATTAGGTTGATATTGGTAGTGATATAGTGCTGAAAACGAGTGCTTTTCATTGCTAATAAGGTGCCTCCTAAGAGCAAAAAGCCTATAATCAATGAGAAATAGGGATTACCTACTCCAATGAGAGCTACCACGACAAAGATCAAAGCAATGGCCACCGATGCCCATGAGCCTGTACGGTTTCCTCCCAAGGGGATATATAGGTAGTCCTTAAGCCATGTGGAAAGGGAGATATGCCAGCGCTTCCAGAAGTCTCCCGTATTGATAGCCTTATAAGGGGAATTGAAGTTGCGAGGGAGCTCAAAGCCCATCAGTAGGGCAAGCCCTATAGCTATATCCGTATAGCCTGCAAAATCTCCATATACTTGTAGAGAGTAACCTACCAAGGCCATAAGGTTCGTAAATCCTGAATACATGGTGGGCATCTCAAAAACTCTATCCAAAAACTCTACAGCGATAAAGTTGGCAAAAAGCATTTTCTTAATCAGCCCCTTAAAGATAAAGTAGGTACCTCGGTTGAAGTCCTGTGCTGTGATTTCTGTAGGGCGAAGTATCTGAGGGACAAATTCTTCTGCACGGACAATAGGCCCTGCTACTAACTGAGGAAAGAAGGTGACATAGAAACCAAAATCCAAAATAGAATCCAAGGACTTGAGTTTTCGCCTATAGATATCCACTGTATAGCTAATGGTCTGGAAAGTATAGAAGGAAATACCTACAGGAAGCACAATCTCATCTACAGAGAAAGCACCCTTGGAGGAAAATCCATTTCCCCAATAAGCTAAATAGTTGAATACCTTGTGATCGGTGTGGAAAATGGTATTGTAGGTATCGGTAAAGAAATAAGCATACTTGAAGTAACTCAGCACAGTAAGGTTCAGAATGACACTGAGGGTAACGAAGAATTTCCGCTTGGATTCATTCTCACTCTTATCTATTTGTTTGCCAAAATAGAAATCGGTTATAGTGCTGAATATCAGTAGAAGTACGAATAGACCGCTGGTTTTGTAATAGAAAAAGCAGCTAACAAAGAACAAAAACAAATTTCGGATAAAGATACGTTTGTATACCAGAGCGAAACCTATATATATGATAACAAAAAATATCCAGAAACTCATCTGAGTGAAGTCCATGGGGTATTTTTTGGAGAATTCGAAAATATCATATATCCAATCCATTCGTCTTTCTAAGCTAAGGGTTACAGACCAATAACAACCCCTACAGAGGGGGAGAATCCAGAAGAGAAAATACTCTTATCTTTTTTGTACAATACATTGTAAGAGAAGCCCATTTGTAGGTAAGCATTCCCTCCTAAGGGTTGCATATAGCCACCTCCTAAGTATAGGGCATCTTCTTCTGTACGATAGGATTCTTGTCTGTCAAATTTTTGTTTGATGAAATAATGTTGGTAGGAGGCATGTACATAGGCAGAACGAAAGAAATAGTAGTTCACAGCGGGGCCTAAGCCTAAAAAGTTATATTGGCTATAGCTTGTCTTCTGCCAGTTATAGTTTACGGAAAAAGCCAATTCTAAGTCGTCTGTAAGCTTGTATCCTATACGAGGGGAGAGGGATACTCCCCATACATTATCACCAAAAGAAGCACCTATATTTCCTCCGAAGGTAAAACCTCCAAAAGGATTTTGATTTTTCTGGTTCTTAGGTAATAGGATATTGCCATCATCCTCTTGACTCCACAGAGCACAAGAGGATCCTATGAGTAAGAAAATAAAAAATAGTTTTTTCATAAGTCTTTTAGAATTCCAAAGGGATAAGTGTATTTCCTTTTATCTCAAAAAGTTTGTCTGAGATAGGGATGTTACTCTCCACATAAGCCTGAGCCACACGATGGCGTATCCAGTTCATATCAGCAGCATTCCCACTACCAGTGATGAGCAATACATTGTTCGAAGGCACTCCTATGGTAATGGTTCCTTCTACAGGGATATTGTCCTTTGACCAAAGTTCAGAGACTACCAAGAAGCTGGCTTCGAACTTACCATCTGCTACGATAGTGTAGCGATTGCCTTCTTCCTCTACCCCTACTTCTATCTGGTTGATAAGGTTCTGTACCGCCAATGATTTCAGTGCAAGCATATCCAAGTGTAGGTTTCTGAGATCGCCCATAGTAAGGCTGATCTTCTCATCACGAACCAAGTAGATCACACCCAATTCACTATTGATATTCTCATAGAGCAAGTCGGGTATCTCTGCTTTGAGTTCTTCTATGAAGCCAGTGGTTCTCACCAGTGGGAAAATTTCCTCTTTCTTAATGTTACCTTTAACTGGCAGAGATATAATTTATAGTATAAACAAGAGAAGGGAAAGTCTTTAAGACCAAGACTTACGAGAGGTAATATAGGAATGAAAAATATTATTGAATTACGTAAATTGTCAAAAGTTTACAAAGATGTTACTACGGTAGACTTAGAAAAAATCACAGTCCGAGAGGGAGAAATCTACGGTTTTCTTGGACCAAACGGTGCAGGAAAGACAACAACTATGAAAATGGTACTGTCTTTAGTAACGCCTACTTCTGGAGAGATTTTAGTTCATGGTCAGAACATCAAAAAAGATAAGACTTATTTAAACCAAATCGGTTCAATGATTGAAGAGCCCTCCTACTATCCTAATTTGACAGGTTATGAAAATCTACTTGTTTTTCAAAAAATGGTAGGATTTAAGGAAAGTAATATTTATCCGACTTTGGAGTTGGTAGGTTTGGCCGAAGAAAAGAATAGAAAAAAACTTGTTAAAGAT
>QWCT01000900.1_pt1 | contig 31054 bp, 29 predicted proteins | sample 1972681 | NCBI WGS metagenome assembly QWCT01 (sample SAMN09866701, study PRJNA288562) | Human oral metagenome isolate pre3_saliva, whole genome shotgun sequencing... | isolation source: mouth | host: Homo sapiens | place: USA: California | reverse complement strand
CCAAACCCTTTGGGAAACGACTTTCGCCATGCGCGGAAATGCCAAACCCTTTGGGAAACGACTTTCGCTATGCGCGGAAATTCCAAACCTTTTGGGAAATGACTTTCGCCCGCCGCGGAAATGCCAAACCTTTTTAAAAAGTGATTCGCGGGAGCCCCGCAAGCGTCAAAACCTTTAAAAAGTGATTTGCGGGAGGCCCGCAAGCCTCAAAACCTTTAAAAAGTGATTTGTGGGAGGCCCGCAAGCGTCAAAACCTTTAAAAAGTGATTTGCGGGGAGGCCATATAGGCGCGCAAGAAACGATTGAAACTGCAATAGGAATACCCTTGTGGATATTCTTACACCAAAAAGATAAACTCGAAAACAAAATAAAACAGGACCACTTTAAATGACTCTATAGGGCCACTTTGCACGATTACAACAGGGCCAGCTTAAATGAGCCAAGAGGGGAGCACTTTAGGTGAGCATTTCCACAAGTGGATAGGTTCTTTTGATTGTCCCATAACTTTGTAGCTCGTTTTGTTGCTCAATATTTCCAAGCAACAAATAAACGATAAATCGGGTATAAACCATGCAAAAATTTTGATTTATTTTCCGATGCTTATTCCATTGAAACTCCTTTTGTAATCTCATGTTGGCTATATTGGTTTTGTATCCGATTTAACACATCCAAATAAGGTCTACTTTCCGATGCAAAAATGTTTGAAAATATTTCCAAGAACCTCGTTTGTTGTTATCTGTCCACCTGTTATTTCGCCTAATTGTTCAAGACAAAGTCGAAGATCTTCACTAATCAAATCTCCACTTAACCCAAGTTGGATTCCGTCAATAACACGCTGAATACTTTCTTTTGCTCGTACCAAAGCCTCATAATGGCGTGCACTGGTCACAATAACGCTATTCTCACTAATTGTTGGAATTTCTGCAGATTCATATATTGCAGCTTCTAATTCGTTAATATGTTCTTTGTATTTTGCAGATATATAAATTACACGGAAAGGCAAATGGTTATTGGCTTGTTGTTGAGAACGGCAATCCATCTTATTAAATACAATGAGAAGTTTTTTACCTTCAGTAAGTCGTTGCATCTCATTAATATCATCTGTCGTGGGTATTTGTTCAATAGTCCATAATACAATAGACGCTTCATCAATTTTTTTGAAGGCTTTTTCTATGCCTAATTGTTCAACATAATCTTCTGTTTTACGAATCCCTGCAGTATCAATAAATCGAAAGGTGATCCCATTTATTTCTGTAGTATCTTCAATGATATCTCGTGTCGTACCATGAATGTTGCTTACAATAGCCTTATCTTCATGTAACAAACAATTGAGAAGTGTGCTCTTTCCTACATTTGTTTTGCCAATAATGGCTACAGGAATTCCCTTTTTCAAGGCGTTTCCTGTCTCAAAAGATAGAATAAGGTCAGATATTCGATGTTGAATCTTCTCAGCAAGTGCCTCAAGTTCCCCTCTGTCGGCAAACTCAAGTTCCTCATGATCAGAGAAATCTAACTCAAGTTCTAATAGTGATGTTATCTTTAATAGTTGTTCTCGAAGTTGTGATAGTTCACTACTAAAGTGCCCTTTTAACTGATTGAGTGCAAGTTGGTGAGATGCTTTATTCGATGACGCAATTAAATCGGCCACAGCTTCGGCCTGACTCAAATCCATCTTACCATTCAGATAGGCACGTTTTGTGAACTCTCCTGGTTCTGCTTGTCGACACCCGGAGTCAATAAGAGCCTTTATTACCTGGCCTAAAATAAATGCAGAACCATGACAAGATATTTCTGTACTATCTTCACCTGTATAGCTGTGAGGAGAACGAAAAATGCTAACAAGAACTTCATCAATTACATTTCCTTCTTTATCATGCACCTCACCATAGTGCAATGAGTTCCCTTTTGCATCACACAAGGTTTTAAGTCGCGTACTCTTAAATATGCAATCTGTGATTTCTATAGCTTTCTCTCCACTTACTCTCACAATACCAATAGCACCTCCCGTAGCAGTTGCCAATGCACAGATAGTATGATTGTCCATTAAATCCGTTCTAAAACTTTTTCAATCAGTTTGTCAATTGTATTCTTATAGCCTGTATTTGCCTCTTTTGCTAAGCGATTTGCTATAACCATGCAACATGTCATAGCCTTATGTCTCATAAGCGCCGATAGGCCGGCGAGTGCAGAGCTCTCCATCTCAAAATTCGTAATGCGTAGTCCTCCGTATTCAAAACATTCTACTTTCTCATTTTGTTTTGGATCAGCTAATGGTATACGCAGTTCCCGTCCTTGTGGACCGAAGAATCCGCCACAGGCAATCGTAACCCCTCTTACCATATCATCTTGAGCGATTCTGTCGATTAACTCTTTATCACCATCAATAACATATGGTGAACACAATAAGGGATTCCAATGCATATGTTGTTTGAAAGCTTCTTCAAATTGAAGATCACATACTTCATTTCGACCTGCATAAAAGTTTAATAGGCCATCAAATCCAATACTCTTAACACTGGCAATGTAGGTCCCTGCAGGTGTGTTGGGCTGTAAACCACCACAGGTTCCAATGCGAACAAGGGATAATGTTCTATGTGTTTCTTTCTCTGTGCGTGTTGTGAAGTCTATATTCGCTAAAGCATCTAACTCATTTAACACGATGTCAATATTGTCACAGCCAATTCCTGTACTTTGAACAGTGATACGTTTCCCTTTATATGTTCCTGTTATTGTATGGAATTCACGACTCTGAACTTCGTATTCCTTCGTTTCAAAATGGCTTGCAACCAAGGCTACACGACCAGGGTCACCAACTAAAATTACTTTGTCTGCTAATTGTTCAGGTTTAAGATGTAAATGAAAAACACTTCCATCTTCATTTATAATGAGTTCTGATGGTGCAAAATATTTCTTTTCTTTCATATTCATTTTTATTTAAGGTTTTCTATATTACGTATCTCTTTTTCTAAGTTTGAAGCTTTCTGTTGCATGTCATACAGCTGTTTCTCTCCGTTTATAATTGATTTTGAGAGTTCTTTCTTACTTGTTTGAGAAGAATTTCTATAACGTTCTCTGAGATTCTCTAACTCCGTTTCTTGTTGCTTTACTTGTGTTTTGAGTTTTAGTAAATTAGAGATTCTTGGCTGATTCTCTGGTTTAAACTCTGTAATATCATTCAATTCAACTTCATCATTCACAAAAAAATGGAGGCGAGTTTTTTCCTTTCTCATAATTTTATGAGTTGAAATAAGATCATTTAAGCGTTTTAGTGCAAGTTCTCGATTCCCATTCTTCCATGTAGAAGCAATTGAAGTTATTTGTGCTTGAGCCTCAAGCTGTTTAGCTGTAAGATTATCTTTCTCATAAGAAAGACGCTGTTTAGTTGGAATAAAGGTGTAAATACAAACCTTTCCTTCTGGCATTCTTCGATCGGTTACCAACCAACCTAACTCATGTACCTCATCAATTGCCAGTAAATAATCATTTGATGGGGAATTATAAGGCAAGCCTATATTCTCTGGATTGTAGAAGCTATGCTGCTCACTATTGTATCTTGTCATAAACAAGTCATAACCACCAATGCTATGATTGCCTTTTGCTGCAAAATAAAGAGTTACTCCATCCTGCATCATGAAAGGATAGTTTGCTTGCAAATAAGTATCATCAATTGCTGCAATTCGTGTCGGTTTTATCCATTGTCCCCCAATCTTATCAGTATAAAAGATTGTTGATTGTGTTGAATCTCCCTTGGATATATAAGCCTTATCTTGTAAACCATTTAAGAAAGTTAGCATATTGGGTTCATCAACTCCATGAATAAAACTTGCGGTTTTTGTGAATTGTCCCGATGCTTTATCAAGAGGAATATGCTTGAAGAAGTCTTGTTTGTCTACAATAACACTATCAACGAATAATATTTTCGCTGTTGATGGCAACATCTCTGTAAACAAAGCATTGTTCATGCTGTGTTTAATACCTATACGTTGCGTCTTTGGTGCCTTAGTCTTTACTTTCTGATGGTTTTGCGCATCAACAGATGTTGTGGGTAAGACACACACAATGTATATATATAATAATGTATTTTTTATTTTCATTTCTTATTAAATGTAAGAGTTACAAAAATAAGAAAAAAAAATAAGAAAGAAGATGTTTTGCATAGTTTTTCAATAGTAGGGTAGTCTATGGTGGGCTTTTTAGGATTGAATATGCATTGAAAGATATTACCACTTGTTGAAATAAATATTGTAAAATGAAAAAAGAGTGAACTACTATTATTGTAATTCACTCTCTTTAATATGCTATTTTTAATCTAAAAGCTTATTTTACTTTGTCAACAATAGCCTTGAATGCTTCAGGATTATTAACTGCGAGGTCAGCAAGAACCTTACGGTTAATCTCTATACCTGCTTTATGAAGTGCACCCATCAAAGTTGAATAGCTCATGTTTTCGAGTCGAGCAGCAGCATTAATACGCTGAATCCACAATGCACGGAAATTGCGTTTCTTATTACGACGATCGCGATATGCATAGGTGAGACCTTTTTCCCAGGTGTTCTTTGCTACCGTCCAAACATTCTTTCTTGCTCCATAATAACCTTTAGTGAGCTTCAGAATTCTTGTTCTTTTTGCTTTAGAAGCAACATGATTTACTGATCTTGGCATAATTTTCTGTCTTTAAATGTTCCACTAAAAAGTTAATTAACGAAGGCGGAGTAAGTCACGTACCTGTTTCATATTACTCTGATCAACCAGTGTTTGATGAACAAGGTTTCTCTTTTGCTTCTTTGTCTTCTTAGTCAGAATGTGACTGTGGTAAGCATGATGTCTTTTAACCTTACCCGAACCGGTGAATGTGAATCTCTTCTTTGCACCGGAATTTGTCTTTACTTTTGGCATTTTTTTTAATTTTTAATTGTTATTTATTGTGGCAACGCATATACCCGGCGTTACGCACTTCTTTTAATTATTCTACAGAACTTTCTTTTTTAAGCTTGCTTAGAACGTCTTCTCCGTTCTTTGCATTGGCGAATAGGCCATTGTTCTCAGCCTGTTCATTCTTTTGGTTCTGTTCAACCGCTTTGGCTTCTGCCTCTCTTTTTTCTCTGTCTACCTTTTGTTGACTCTTCTTTACGACACCAACTTTCTTCGGTGCAAGATAGAGAAACATTTTCTTTCCCTCTAACTTAGGCATCTGTTCAACCTTTCCAAACTCCTCCAAGTCATTGGCAAAACGAAGTAATAAAACTTCTCCTTGCTCCTTGAATAGGATAGAGCGTCCACGGAAGAATACATAAGCACGAACCTTATTGCCTTCGTTGAGGAACTCACGAGCATGCTTCAATTTGAATTGATAATCATGTTCATCTGTCTGAGGTCCAAAGCGAATCTCTTTAACTTCAACCTTCACCTGCTTCTGTTTCATCTCTTTTTGATGCTTCTTCTGCTGATAAAGGAATTTAGAATAGTCGATAAGACGACAAACCGGAGGCTGAGCATTGGGTGAAATCTCTACAAGATCTACGCCGTTCTGACGTGCCATGTCTAACGCTTTGCGTGTAGGTACAACTTCAGAGCCATCTTCTCCTACGATGCGTACTTCGCGTACACGTATTTGTTCGTTAATACGGTACTGATTTTTCAATTTGTCATTCTTCATTCAACTATTTTAATTGTGCTATTTTTGCTAAACGCCTGCAAAGTTACTATTTTCCAACGAATTAGACAAGAAAATAAAATTATATTTTTCTTTGTTTTTTATCAATTCCTCCAAAAAGGCATTATTTGTTGCAGATAGGATTAAAGCTGTATATATATAATAAGGTGTTAAGGTTTACTTTTACCTTTATGATATGTTACAAATATATTTTCCATGCCATGATTGTATATCAAGTTTATTTCGAAGTATTTCTTATCATTCTCTTATTACTTTTTAATTCATTTGTTTTCTATATTTGTTTCCGTTGTAAAATGAGGCATTTAATCTCACAAAATGAATGACTTTGAATGCTTATATGATAGGTTTGGTTGTGTAAAATGATGCATTTTAGTTTTTATCAAAATAGAAATTAATAAATAATTGACATACAATTAGTTATTAACTTTATTATATTTATATCATAAGATATAAATGATTTGAATTTATGTATCATAAAAAAGCATGATAATACCTCTTTTATCGTATAACAATTGCGTTCATAATCATTTTCTTTTTGTTTTATTTTCCAAATTCATAAATAATTACTATTTTTGCGATGATAAACAAAACACTTAATCTATAATCAAAAAAAACAATCTAAAGTAAAATGGGTAAAATTGTAACATTAGGCGAAATTATGCTTCGTTTGTCTCCTGCAGGGAACTATCGCTTTGTTCAGAGTGAGTCTTTCCAAATCTTTCCAGGGGGTGGAGAGGCTAATGTTGCTGTGAGTCTTGCTAATTATGGTCACACAGCTTGTTTTGTTTCAAAGCTTCCTTCTCATGAGATAGGTCAGATAGCTGTAAATGCTTTGAGGAGATATGGCGTCAAAACAGAGTATATTTCGCGTGGCGGTGATAGGGTAGGACTATATTATGCTGAGACAGGGGCCAGCATGCGCCCATCTAAAGTCATTTATGACAGGGCACATAGTGCTATTGCCGAAGCTGATATTTCTGATTTCGACTTTGATAAAATCATGGAAGATGCCGATTGGTTTCATTGGAGTGGCATCACACCAGCTATCAGTGATAAAGCTGCCGAGATTGTGCGCGCTGCTTGTGAAGCTGCAAAACGCCATGGTGTTACTGTTTCGGTTGATCTTAATTTCCGTAAAAAGCTTTGGACATCAGAGAAGGCTATCTCTGTGATGCGCCCCTTAATGCAATATGTTGACGTTTGTATAGGCAACGAAGAAGATGCAAATATGTGTCTTGGTTATAAGCCTGATGCAGACGTTGAGGGTGGAAAGACCGATGCTGAAGGTTATTATGAGATCTTCAAAGGCATGATGAAGGAATTTGGTTTCAAGTATGTTGTTTCAACATTACGTGAGAGTTATTCAGCTTCTTATAATGGTTGGAAGGCTCTTATCTATGATGGTAAAACATTCTATGAAAGCAAACACTATGATATTAATCCTATAATTGACAGAGTTGGAGGTGGAGACTCGTTCTCTGCAGGTTTGATTCATGGATTGTTGTCATATAAAGACCAGGCTAAAGCTTTAGAGTTTGCTGTTGCAGCAAGTGCATTGAAGCATACAATTCCTGGTGATTTCAATCTCGTTTCAACTTCAGAAGTAGAAAGTTTAGCCAAAGGTAATGCCAATGGCCGTGTTCAACGATAATACTATTCGATATTATGGCAAGATTTAATAAAGTTCAAGTGATAACAGCAATGAAAGAAACGGGAATGGTTCCTGTGTTCTATCATGAAGATTTAGAAGTTTGCAAACAAGTTATTAGCGCCTGTTACAAAGGTGGAGTGCGTGTGTTTGAATTCACCAATCGTGGCGATTTTGCCCATGAGTTGTTTGGTGAATTAATAAAATGGGCTGCAAAAGATTGTCCCGAACTTATTCTTGGAGTAGGTACGGTGGTTGATGCGCCGACAGCATCTCTATATCTTCAGTTGGGGGCTAACTTCATTGTGGGTCCTAATTTCAATCCCGAAATAGCACCAGTTTGTAATAGGCGTTTAGTGCCTTATGCTCCAGGATGCGGTAGTGTTAGTGAAATCAGTAATGCACAAGCGGCTGGTTGTGATGTGACAAAAGTCTTTCCTGCTGGTAATGTGGGCGGTCCATCGTTTGTAAAGAATGTATTAAGCCCCTTGAGATGGAGCAATCTAATGGTTACGGGAGCAGTCTCTCCCGATCAAGAGAACCTTAGTGCGTGGATAAAGGCAGGCGTTCTCTGCGTTGGTATGGGTTCAAAATTGTTCCCAAAAGATGTTATCGCTGCTAAGAATTGGCAGTATATCACAGATAAATGTATAGAAGCATTAGGCTATATTGTTAGCGCTCGCTCATAAAATTAAATCAATAAAAGATCTTTTCCCATTTTTAATGGTGGGAATATTCTTACTTTCAGCTTGTCAATCAGAGTATAAAACTCAGGTTGACAGGCTGAATGATATATCCTATTCTTATCATTATCGTAACTTAGATTCAACGAAACACTATGCAGAAAAGGCACTGAATCTCAGCCAAAATTATGATAATGGACATGCAGAAGCATTGAATAATCTTGCTTTTGTGAGTATTGTCAGGATGCATTATGACAATGCTTATAAACTATTGAACACCACATTAAAGACTACAGACAATCAAATTGAATTACTTGTTGCCGATGTTCAGTTTATGCGTCTTTGCCAACGACAATCTCGAAACAAAGACTTCTACATTTACCGAGAGAGTGCTATTCATCGACTTCGCCGTATAAAAGAAGAACAATCAACGCTAACCATTCGTCAACAAAAGCGACTTACTTATGCTAAGTCTGAGTTTGATATAGTCAATTCAACCTATTTTTATTATATTGGTCTACGTAAACAGGCCATTGATGCACTTAATAACATAGACCCTTATGGAGCAATTCAGCAGGATACGGCACAGCTGTTGTCTTATTATTACAATATAGGCTCAGGAGGAATGATATCTTCTGGAACAGGGAAAGAAATCATTCAAAAAGAATTTGACTATCTAATGAAGAGCTATTTATTGTCCCGTCAGCATAACTATCCCTATTGGGAGGCAAACTCAATGCAGGCAATTAGTGAGCATCTTCAAGATACGAAGCAACGCAATATGCTGATAGGAGATAACCTACCAGCAATGAAGTACTTGAATATTGACCACATGTCAGACTCTCTTTTGGCGGGAAATCTTGCACAAAGAGCATTAAACATCTTTGTCAAGTATGGTGATGTGTATCAGATTGCGGGTGCATATAGAACGTTGGCACAATGCTATTGGCATATTCATGATTATCATTCGGCGAGCATTTGCCTTAATGATGCTTTATTTCGAGATACAGTTATCAACCAAGCACCAGCTCTTGTAGCGTCTATTCGCGAACAAATGTCATTGGTTTATTCAGCCATTGACAACAAGATGCAAAGTGATTTTAATCGTAATATCTATTTAGATATGCAGGAGAAAACACGCCAAGACCGTCAACTTGAGGCTCGTGCTGACCAATTAAATAAGTCTGCTTCCACGCTGAACTATATGATAGGAGCTGTTGTCTTCATGATTGTTATAGTAGTAATTCTATTGATTATATTTGATAGAATGCGTGTAAGAAGCGATAAAAAGTTCTCTATGAAGCGGCTCATTGCACCATTAAATGAATGGCAGGAGCGTGAAAGAGTTATTCGATTAAAGCGAGAAGAAGATTTCGAACAGGTCGATGAGCAGATTAAAATGGAGAACTTGCATCTCTCAGATAACTTGAGAAGAAACATTGAACAACGCGCAAAGATAGCTCTTGTCAATAGCATTACTCCACTGATTGACCGTATTATACATGAAATTAATTGTTTGAGAAAACGCCATGAGACAGAAAAGGTGCGAGAAGAAAGGTATGCTTATATCAGCGAACTCACTGATCAGATAAGTGAATACAATAATGTCTTGACCCAATGGATTCAACTTCGTCAGGGACAACTTAGCATTCGAGTGGAAAGTTTCGCCCTACAAGATTTGTTTAATATCGTGGCTAAGGGGTACATGAGCTTCAAGTTGAAAGGCATTTCTTTGAAAGTTAGCCCGACAAAAGATGTAGTTAAAGCTGATAAAACCCTGACTTTGTTTATGATTAACACGCTTGCTGATAATGCAAGGAAGTATACTCAGCAAGGTGGATGTGTGAAAATCTATAGTCGTTCTACGGAAAATTCAGTAGATATTGTCATAGAAGATAATGGACTTGGAATGTCAGAGAAGCAGGTTTCTCATTTGTTTGACCATAAAACTATTGTAGATGAATCTTTAAAAGAAGGTGATTCTATTACTGACGAGAAGTCACACGGCTTTGGATTAATGAATTGTAAGGGTATCATTGATAAGTACAAGAAGATTAGTTCGATATTCTCAATTTGCTTTATCAAAGCAGAAAGCGAACTTGGAAAAGGCAGTCGCTTTACTTTCCGCTTACCCAAAGGAACAGTTCGACTATTACTTTGTCTATTTATGTCAAGCATATCATTGTCTGCTTTCTCATCTTCTTTCCTGCTTAAAAAGGCTGCTTCGTTTGCCGATAGCGCTTATTTTTGTAACTTAAAAGGGCGATATCATCGTACATTAGACTATGCAGATAGTTGCAGAACCTATCTAAACAAGTACTATCGAACATTGAAACTACACGATAGTAATGACACATTGCGTTATATAGAGACTGATGTTATCCCACCAGAGATATCTTGGTATCACAAACATCTACGCTTTGATTATAATGTTATCCTTGATATTCGCAATGAAACTGCTGTTGCTAATCTTGCATTGCACGAGTGGGATGCGTATCATTACAATAATCGTGTCTACACATTACTATTCCGTGAGACCTCAGCTGATAATAGTTTGGGAGAATATGTGCGTGTAATGCAACGTTCAGAGAATAATAAGAACGTTGCTATTATACTTCTTGTATTGCTTTTAATATCCATTTTCCCAGCCTATTATTTCCTATATTATCGTCATCGTCTATATTATCGACTCGCTGTTGACCGTGTAAATATGATAAATTCTGTATTGTTGTCTAACATATCTTCTCATGAAAAACTGAGTCAAATTAACGAAATCTGGGCGCAAACAAGTGTTTTATTGAAGTCAACGACTAACAAATTGAATGATGTTGTGTCGAAGATTCGTGTTGCTCTTTCAGACAAAATAGAAGACGATAGTAAGCTGACGACAAATTTAGAATTAGCGAATGATGAACTACATCGCATCATATATGAAAATCAAAAGCTTCATGTTAGTAATAATGTACTTGATAATTGCCTTTCAACATTAAAGCATGAGACGATGTATTACCCTTCACGTATTCGCCAATTAGTTGATGAAGATAAGAAGGATCTCAATGCAATACGCGAGGTCGCACTTTATTATAAGCAACTTTATGCTTTACTTAGTGAGCAGGCTATGGTCCAGTTGGATAATAATCTTAAGGTAAACTCACGATTGGTTAACTATCTTTTTGAGCTTATAAAGAAGATAAGTGGAGAATCCAACATACAAAGGACAGTGATAGATAAGGATAAATTATACGTAATGATATGCTTAGAGTTACCTTCTTTGCATCTAACTGACGCACAATGTGCCGTGTTGTTCACTCCATTATCTATTGATATACATTATATGGTGTGTCGACAAATCGTGCGAGAGATTGGGGAAACAACTAATCTTCGAGGTTGCGGTATCTCGGCAAGTCAATTGAATGGTCGCCAAGGTACATTGATAGAGATAACTCTTCCACGACAATTAAATATTAAATGAGACTTATGAAGAACTTTAAAATCATCATTGTTGAAGATGTTCCCTTGGAATTAAAAGGGACAGAAGGAATCATTCGGAATGACATTCCAGAAGCAGAAATCATAGGAACTGCTGAAAATGAGGCAGCCTATTGGAAACTATTAAAGGCTAATTTGCCAGATCTTGTATTACTTGATCTTGGACTTGGTGGCAGCACTACTGTTGGAGTAGAGATATGTCGGCATACAAAAGCATTGCATCCCGATATTAAAGTACTCATCTTCACAGGCGAAATACTGAACGAAAAGCTTTGGGTAGATGTGTTGGATGCAGGTTGTGATGGTATCATTCTTAAGAGTGGAGAACTTCTTACACGTGGAGATGTGTCGAGTGTAATGGATGGTAAGCGCCTTGTTTTTAATCAACCGATTCTTGAAAAGATTGTTTCGAGGTTTGAAGAAAGCGTTAACAATCAGCTCATGAGACAAGAAGCACTTGTCAATTATGAGATAGATGAATACGATGAACGTTTCCTTCGACATCTTGCTTTAGGTTATACGAAAGAGCAAATCACTAATCTTCGTGGCATGCCTTTTGGTGTAAAGAGCTTAGAAAAGCGTCAAAACGAACTTATTCAAAAGCTGTTTCCCAATGGTAATGGAGGCGTTGGAATCAATGCAACACGCTTGGTAGTGAGGGCAATTGAACTTCGTATATTGGATATTGACAATCTAAAACCTGATGAAGAATAAACAATTACAACGTCACCTCGGTGTCTTCATAATTATACTCGTAGTGGCTCAGCTCATGATTATACTATTGTCATGGTTGCTTTCAGCTGCATTGCCTGATTTATCAGTGCATTCATTATTGAGTAGTGAAGGTATTCGTTGGTTTTTCGGTCAATTTTCAAGTAACATCGCAACTCCCCTTACTGCATGGTTGATAGTGGCTGTAATAGCTTATGGTTGTCTTTCATCATGTGGTATCTTAGAACTTAAACACCCATTGGACTTTCGTCAGCGAGTCGCCATACGTTTTGTTGTCTTTGAAATAGTTGTTTTTGTGGCCATCATCCTTTTACTTACGTTGATGCCTCATGCTGTTTTATTGAGTATTGATGGTGATATTTGCTCCGGAAGTCTTGCAAATAGCATTATACCTTACCTCTCTTTAGTTGTCTGTGTGGCGTCTATCACATATGCATATTTATCAGGAAGATGCAACACAAAAGCTGAATTATTTGACATGTTGTGTGAAGGAAATCGACAACTATCCCCGCTCTTTATCATCTATGTATTGCTCACACAACTTGTTTACTCTGTTCTCTACGTCTTATCTGCCAGTTAGTATGATTCGACTTGTGGCTGAAGTGTTCATGTTTCACAGGTTGATAGTAGAGAATAGGAGAGAGCTGTCTTGAAAACTAATGCAATAAAGTGTTACGCTGGCAAAGCATACACGGTAATATTTATAAGTTGTTGGTAAATGTAGTCAGCCTAAGACTTGTGTGGTTTAATATTTAATGATGACTACAGAAACGCTCAAACTCGTCTTGATAGCCATTAAACACATTGATATCTACCTTACCATGAATACCTCTTACACTACCATCAGGAGATAATTGCCAATAGATTAGTTTTACACCAGGCTTATATTCTCCATAACGAGATATCCAAATATGATAATTTCTCTTGATATCTGGAGCCTCAGGAAGGTATCGATTCACAAAAATCTGACTGATATACAGAACCGGTCTACGACCTGTTGCACGCTCAACAATATGCAACCAGGTTCTAATAGCACTGAAAAGTTCTTTGGTTCCCCCCATTCTCATAATCTGAGCATGCGTAGGTTCTACATCTAATACAGGTGGAAAATCTCCTGTTTTTACGTAAGAGTGCTCCAGAAAGTAATATGCTTGTAGTGCAGCTGGTGTCAAAGTAGTAAAGAAATGATATGTACCAACTTTATAACCAGCGGCCTTAGCACTTTGATAGTCTTTCTTATAATAAGGATTAAGCAAGCTTTTCCCTTCAGTACTCTTTATATAAATAAAGCTGATTGGATAGTTAACATGTCCAATAACCTTCTTTTTGCTTAGCTTCCCCAAGCCAATAATTCTTAACTTCTTCCACTGAATAGCATATCTTTTCTTTTCATCTATATGCTGATATTTAGCGATATCTATGCCATAAACACGCTCATTAGTATAATTAAGGCGTTCCCCTCGATAATGATTATGATGCCATTCGCCCACTTTTAGTTCACTGTGAGCAGCCAATCCGATACCAAACCCATTGCGTTGTCCATTACTCCAGTTGCCTTCATAAAAGCCACCATCTCTTGATTGGTATGTGCCATACCCATGAGGCTGTAGATTTGAGTTGAACTTTCCTGTGTATCGATTGCCTAAAGTATCTATACGTGTGCCACGAATAAGCGTATCATTTTTCCATGTTCCTATATATATGTTCCCGATAGAATCACACATTCTCCCATCACCTTGGCGCTTTCCGTGCACCAAACAACCCTGATAAACTAATCCATCTTTACGAACGATACCATAGTTCAAATGATTATCCTTTGTCATTTTTCCACATGAGACACAACAAATGATAGAAATACAGATAAAAAATATATGCGTTATCCTTTTCAATTCTTTTCTTCTAAATGAATAAGTTTATCTATTTGTCTGCTATTATAATAGCCGTCTGATAGTTTAATGCCTGAAAATCTCCCTTTATGCATGTAGGTTGACACAAAAATCATACTTCCTGGATGTGCAAATTCAATAGCACATGGCTGGTGGAATCGTGTCGTTACAGTCATACTTTCATTCATGTCGTCAATATTCCATGGAACTATTGTCATCGCATACGCATTGGAAGGGAACCTCGAATCTTTCGTTTTGAGAATTAAAATCTTATGGTTGGCATCTTCACGAATCACATTACAATGCGTCTTCTCAACCTTTCCTTCAGCGTTTTTATAACTAATGGTAAAGATATCTTTACGTAATAATCTTACCTTCTGACTTTTCTTCATTAATTGGAGTAGGGCAATCACCTTGTTCAAGGTGTCACATTGCAAATGAATATCATTTGCATAGCCAGCCACAATGTTATATCCCATATCTTGGACTCCATGTACACGCAGATAATAACGTAATTCGTTTTGTTGATGTTTTAGACTATTGAGTTGGCGTTTGCTTTTGTTTAATTGGTTTGAAACAAGTAAAATACCCTCTAATTTGTTTGCCATCACATGCGAACTGTCAGAAACAGCAGTTACAATTTCACCATTACATGAAGGATATAGCCATGTTTTATTCACCCAAAAGCCATCGGTAATCCACTTACTGGGCCTTGCATCCCTCTCATTCCATGCTGCTCCTTCAAGTAAACTATCAGAATTTAGTGATGAAAAAAAGAGCTTATTGCCTTTCGTATCACTGAGTTGATAGTAGCGTTGATGTTGAACTTGCACAAGAGCAAGCTTTGCCTGTGTCGTGTCTGTAGGCCATAGACGATAGACAAACCATGCTATGACCAACAAACATAATACAAAGAAGCCGAGAAGTAAACGTTTTTTTCTCATCAATAAACGATAGAAATGGAACGAAAATGCCTTATCTTAAGTCGATAACTTCGGCTTTTGGGAATTCTTTTGCGTTGAAAGTAAACACAGCATCACTTTGATTCTTTGCCATGAAATTAGTGATATTGATAGTTGTCCAATTAGTTCCTTGACGCATTTTGACTTGTGAAGGGATATAATTCTTTCCAATCGTGATATAAAGTTCTTGTATACTACGTTTCTTATCTTGTGCAACCATATGTATTTGATAAGCATTTCCTTGTTTCTTTGAAGTCAAACTATACCCTGATTTATATAGAGTTATAAACTTATAAGGGTTCATTTGTGCTTGCTTTGCCTCGTTGGGTGTGGTAACATTCACCTCGTTTGTTGCCTTCATGTAGGCCCACTGGGTCTTTCCGTTGAACCAAACAGTAGCTTGGGGAGTATGTGCATAGAACTTATTTCCTTTTATTGCAATTGTTCCATTGGTAGCGCCAAGTTTACTCCCACTAATAGAGAATCCGGCATAAGCACCACCATTACGTCCTACAATGGCTGCAGTTTTATCCAAAACTTTTAATGCTTCTTTTGCATTCTGTGCCATACAGCAAACAGATGCCAATACCATACATGATAGAAGAATAATTTTTTTCATCATTACATCAGTTTATATTTGTCATGCAAAGGTATATAATTTATCTGAACTTCAATAAGTTCACTAAAAGATAAAACACACAAGATGTTAAAGGTATTAAAGAAAGATGATGAAAATAAAGGTTTGTGGCAAAGTTATGTATTCAGTTTGAAGTTATGTAAAGATATAATAGCCTTTTATAAATGATATAGATTGAAAAACAGAATAGGCGATTTCATCGAGTAAACTCAGTCATTTCATCCCACGAAATATCCCATTTCATCGTGTAAAATCAAGCAAAAGGAAAAATCGAAAGAAATGCTATATAAATTAAGGTGTTATGATGAATAATACAATTGATTTTGTTTCATGCATAAAAATGTCTGAGAAAAAAAACAAATAGGAGCTATTTAGCCCCTATTTTATTTATATTTTAGAGTGTTATTATATTCTTATTGGTTTAGCTACGAAGTTGAAGCAGACGACTGTTCAATTGATTTTCATCTTGGATGAGCACTTCACGAGGTTTACTTCCTTGTGCCGCCCCAACAATACCAGCCTGTTCAAGTTGATCCATTAAACGGCCGGCACGGTTGTAACCAATGGAGAATCGTCGTTGAATCATACTCGTAGAACCTTGTTGAGAGAGTACTATTGCGTGGGCAGCCTCCTCAAAATACGGATCAAGAGATGACAAATCAGCACCTCCACTGCCTACACTTCCACCACTATTGTCTTCAATTGGTTCAGGAAGTTCCATGGGTTCAACGGGTCCAGGTTCATCGGTGATATAGTCGTTAATGCGTTCTATCTCTGGCGTATCAACGAAAGCACATTGTACACGTACAGGTTCGTTACCATTAAGGAATAGTAAGTCGCCTCGTCCTACAAGCTGATTGGCCCCAGAACGGTCGAGAATCGTGCGTGAATCAATTTGAGAACTAACGCGGAAAGCCATTCTTCCAGGGAAGTTTGCTTTTATATTACCCGTAATAATCTTAGTCGTTGGGCGCTGTGTAGCAATGACCATGTGGATGCCTACAGCGCGGGCAAGCTGTGCAATGCGTGCAATTGGAAGCTCTATCTCTTTACCTGCTGTCATGATAAGGTCGCCAAACTCATCAATAATGACTACAATGTAGGGCATATAATCATGTCCTTTCGTCAAATCAAGCTTATGATTGACATACTTTGCATTGTATTCTTTGATGTTCTTTGCCCCTGCAATTTTTAGAAGATCATAGCGACGATCCATTAGTGCACACAAACTATTAAGTGTTCTGACCACTTTTGTGACATCAGTAATAATCGGTTCGTCGTCATTTTCAGGCAAACAAGCCATGAAGTGGTCTGAAATCTTATGATATACGCTAAATTCTACTTTCTTAGGATCAACCAAAACAAACTTCAACTCATCAATGAAGTAATGATGGCATTAAGGCCTACTGATTTACCTTGTCCTGTTGCTCCAGCTACCAACAAGTGAGGAATCTTTGCCAAATCTACCATAAACACCTCGTTGGTTATAGTCTTTCCAAGTGCCAAGGGGAGTTCCATCTTTGTCTCTTTGAACTTCTTTGAGTTTAGAATACTTTCCATAGAGACAATCTGTGGATTCTTATTTGGAACCTCAATACCAATTGTTCCTTTACCAGGTATAGGTGCAATGATACGTATTCCCAATGCAGAGAGACTCAAAGCAATATCATCTTCAAGGTTACGTATCTTTGAAATACGAACTCCTTCGGCTGGTGTAATCTCATAAAGTGTAATGGTAGGGCCTACAGTAGCTTTGATTTCACGAATTGAAACACCGAAACTATTGAGCACTTCTACAATGCGAGCATTGTTCGCTTTGATTTCTTCCATGTCGACTTTTGGCTTATCTCCATCATCATACTTCTTGAGAAGATCAAGTGTCGGCTTCTTATATTTAGTGAAAGGTTCAAGCGGATCAATCGGTGTACTTAGGATTTCTTCAACATTAACCACGTCACTTCCTGCCTTCTCTTCATTCTTTGCAACTTCTACTGTGAGTTTATTGTCTTCGTCAGTTGTTGCTTCTTTCGTAGTATCAGCTATGGCGGAGAGTGCTATGATAGGAGTATTTTCAACAGGGTTTATCGTTGGATTACTTACTTCTTCGTAGTTTGTGAAGTCAACAATTGGGGCAGGAAGGTCTTCTGGTAGCCCCTCATCAATGAGCGATTCGTCAGTACTCACCTCTTCATTCTCTTCTTCTGACATTTCCTCTTGAGTTGATTCTTCGGATTGTGGCTCATGATTCGTGATAGTAAACCTTACCTTTGAGGTAAGATATTTCACGGGATTCATGGCCTTTCTAACTATTTCGATGGTTTCAGTTGTTAGATATGTCAAGAAGGCTAAGGCCGTAAAAAGAAGAATTCCGATTAAGCCTGGTGCACCAACAATGTTTTCTAATTGCTGGACACATAACAAACCATGCTCTCCTCCTGGGTTAAAGAAAAGACCACCCATAATGGGTGTCAGGAACTTTGCAAACGCAATAGAGCACCAAATCATTGTTAACATCATGGAAAAGAACCATTTCCACAAGTTAACAGTATAGATTTTCATGAGCTTTACACCCACTGATACAACGAAAATAGGAATAAAGAAAGCTGGAATTCCAAAGTTAACGGCCATAAAGAAATAAGACATGATGGCACCGATAGAACCGCAATAATTAGTAAAAATACGATTTGTGTTCATCCATTCTCCTGGTCTTAAGCTCTCAAGTAGACTCTGATCAGCTTGTCCTGTAGAAAAGAATGAGACCATTGCAATAACAACAAAGATTGCAACCAGTAAGAGAATAACTCCTAAAAGAAAATCTGTTTTTTCGTTGCTGAATACATTACGAAAGCCAACTGCTTCTCCTATGTTCTTAGGTTTGCGGTTAGATTTTTTCTTAACCATGTCTTTTTTTCTATTGTATTTCCTGCAAAATTAACGTAAAATTCCGAGAAATAGCGTTCTTTTCATAACTTTTTTCTAAATTTGCAGATTGTATATACAATTAGAAATGAAGAAAACAATATATAGTAAGTTTGATAAGAAGTTGATAACCGAACTGCCGATAGCTCTATTTCCTGGTAGGATTATAACGATTATCAATGAAAATGATGCTGACAAAGCCGTTGATTATCTACTCTCTTGCGATATTTTGGGAGTAGATACTGAAACCCGTCCCATGTTCCGTAAAGGCGAACAACATAAGGTTGCATTGCTACAAGTCGCATCACGGGATACATGTTTCCTTTTCAGACTTAACGATATAGGTATTCCTCCATCTGTAATCAGGTTATTGGAAGATTGTACTGTGCCCAAGATTGGTTTATCTTGGCATGATGATCTGCTTTCACTTCATCGACGAGTAGAATTTAATCCTGGGTGTTTTGTAGATTTACAGGATATAGTTAAAGAGATAGGAATAAAAGATTTAAGTCTACAAAAGCTCTACGCAAATATATTTCATCAGAAGATTAGCAAGCGACAACGGCTTACAAACTGGGAAGCTGATGTGCTTTCTGACAAGCAAAAGCTCTATGCTGCAACGGATGCGTGGGCATGTATCAAATTATATGAAGAGATAAATCGGCTTTACAAGACCAAAGAATACACGCTTGTCGTTTCACCGGAGCCCATGGATTCTGATGCGTCTCACAACGAAGAAGCAGTAGAAATCCATCGATGAAATCGCACTTTTCTATCATTTCTTATATTAAATCACATTACATTGTCAACATTAATCAATATGTATAAATCAATATATCTAAAGAAAGGGAAGGAAGAATCTTTGAATCGGTTTCATCCTTGGATTTTTTCGGGTGCTATACGGCACATGGACGAAGGAATAGAAGAGGGCGAAATCGTTAATGTATATACTTATTCCAATGACTTTATCGCAGTTGGTCATTACCAGATTGGTTCAATTACAGTACGCGTATTATCGTTTTCTAATATTGAAATTAACCATGATTATTGGTGTAAACGATTGGAAGCTGCATTTAAGATGCGCCAAAGTATAGGCATAGCAGATAGCCTTGAGAATAATACTTACCGCTTAGTGCATGGTGAAGGAGACTTCCTTCCTGGATTAGTGATTGACTGTTATGGTGAGACCGCAGTCATGCAGGCACATAGTGTGGGCATGCATGTTTGTAGAGAAGATATTTGTCGTGCTTTGGTTGAAGTCATGGGAAGTCGAATAAAGCATGTATACTACAAGAGTGAGACAACACTTCCCTACAAAGCGGAACTGGGACAAGAGAACGGTTTCATATATGGTAAGACAGAGAATGATGTGGCATTAGAGAATGGTTTGAAGTTCCATGTAGACTGGTTGCGTGGACAAAAGACTGGTTTCTTTGTCGATCAACGAGAGAATAGAAGCCTTTTGGAGCACTATGCAAAAGGTAAAAGTGTTCTCAATATGTTTTGTTATACGGGCGGATTCTCAGTATATGCCATGAGAGGGCAAGCCAAATTAGTGCATTCAGTGGATAGTAGTGCAAAGGCTGTAGAATTGACTAATCGTAACATTGAACTCAATTTCCCTGGCGATACACGTCATGAAGCTTTTTGTGAAGATGCATTCAAATACTTGGCTAACCATGATGACAAATATGATTTAATCGTTCTTGACCCGCCTGCTTTTGCTAAACATCGTTCAGCTTTACGCAAGGCGTTGTCTGGATATACACGTCTTAACATGAATGGACTACAACATATCAAGCATGGAGGTATCTTGTTTACTTTCAGTTGCTCACAAGTTGTGTCAAAAGATAATTTCCGTAATGCTGTGTTTGCAGCTGCAGTACAGGTTGGTCGCAAGGTAAGGATTTTGCATCAGATACATCAACCCGCCGATCATCCAATCAATATTTATCACCCTGAAGGTGAGTATTTGAAAGGCTTAGTATTATATGTTGAGTAGTTTTGCTCAAAAAGTAAAAGCGTTTATAGCTGAAAATCAACTGCTTCAGTCTGAAAGTACCTATCTTTTGGCACTGAGTGGCGGATGTGATAGTGTTGCTCTGCTTCGTATTATGATAGAATTAAACTATCATGTTGTAGCAGTTCATTGTAACTTTCAACTTAGAAATGCCGAATCAAAGCGCGATGAAATGTTTTGTGAAGAACTCTGTCAGTCATTAAAAGTGCCATTTCATCGCGTTTATTTTGATACGAAAGCGTATGCAAGTTTGCATCATGTTAGTATTGAAATGGCTGCACGTGAATTACGTTATGATTATTTTGAGAAGCTAAGAAAAGATATTTCAGCAGATGATATTCTTGTTGCCCATCACCAAGATGATAATATCGAGACTGCATTATTAAATTTAATACGTGGTACAGGCATTCAAGGCTTGTTGGGGATGAAGCCAAAGAATGGGCATATCATTCGTCCATTATTGTCTGTTTCACGTAAAGAGATAGAACAATATTTATCTTCTATTCATCAAGATTATGTCACTGACAGCAGTAATTTGGTTGCCGACGTAATGAGAAATAAAATTAGATTAGAAGTAATTCCTTTGCTTAAAACGTTAAATCCCTCTGTATCAGACAATATATCTGCAACAATTAAACACTTAAACGAGGCTTCAAATGTACTTAATTCTGCCTTAGAAGATGGTAAGAAGAGAGTTGTTTCAGTGAATAAACAAAATCAGATTGCGATTAACATCGAGGCTTTAAAAAAAGAAGTTTCACCCGAATATATTTTATATTCTGTATTATCTAACTACTCTTTTTCGTCTGCTCAGATTGAGAATATCGCTCATTCTCTCAATGCTTCTACAGGAAAAAGATGGTATTCAAAGACCCATGAGCTTGTAAAAGATAGGGAAACACTACTTATTGCTACACGTACTCAGCCAACAACAAAAGTGTTGCGAGTTCCTGAAGAAGGTTTATTCGTTTGGAATGAGCATATTAAATTCAAAATTAATTTAAGTGAAATTACCTCGTGTTTTGAGCCAAGTCGTGAGCCAAAACAAGTCACTTTAGACGGTGAAATCATAGCTTTTCCTTTAACGATTCGATACATAAAACAGGGTGATCGATTTCAACCTTTTGGTATGAAAGGCAGTAAACTGGTTAGCGATTTACTCACAAACCTCAAATATTCCATTATAGATAAGCAACAACAACTGATAGTTGAAGATGCTCATGGGCGTATTGTGTGGGTTGTCGGCGTAAGAGTGGATCAGCGCTTTGCTGTGACTAAGAATACCAAGCGTATTTTAACACTTACAATTGTAACATAGATAAATGCGCAAAGGCATTTATAACTGCAATCAATAAATTCGTTATGATGGGTTGTTTATATGCCATTTTTTGCTTATATTTGTAATATGAAACAACAAAAACATTCAAAAGAAGAGAAACTTCAAGCGTTTGCACGCTTACTTGATGTACAAGTAAGACTCAGACGTGAGTGTCCTTGGGATAGAAAACAGACGAATGAAAGCCTTCGTCCGAATACTATTGAGGAGGTTTTTGAACTCTGCGATGCACTGATTAAGAATAATCATAAGGGTATTTGCAAGGAGTTGGGAGACGTTTTAGAGCATGTTGTCTTTTATGCTATGTTAGGTGAGGAAACTAACGATTTTGATATTGCAGATGTATGCAATGCTCAAGCTGATAAACTGATGTTTAGACATGATTTCATTGATTGGAATAAGGATGGTGACTGGACTGTAACCAATCCTGAAATGAAAATAAATGCACAAGGACATGTTGTTTATAAAGATGAAGAAGTAAAAGAAGATACGTTACAACCCCAAACGGCTTCAGAGGTATCGGCTACCTGGGAACAACGCAAACAGCAAGAAAGAGATGGTAACACGACTGTACTTTCGGGTGTTCCACAATCATTGCCTGCACTAATAAAGGCCTACCGAATACAAGATAAGGTTCGAAATGTTGGGTTTGATTGGAAACATAAAGAAGATGTTTGGAAGAAAGTGCGTGAGGAATTGGATGAATTGGAGGTTGAACTTAAACGGGAAGATAAAGATAAGTCAACCAATGAATTGGGAGATTTCTTATTCAGCATTATTAATGCGGCACGATTATATCATCTAAATCCTGACAATGCATTGGAGCGAACGAATCAAAAGTTTATTCAACGATTTAATTATGTTGAACAAAAGGCAAAAGCAATGCATCGGAAGCTGAATGATTTATCGCTGGAGGATATGGATAAACTTTGGGAAGAAGCAAAGAAAAATATGAATCATTAAACAAAAAGATATGAAGAAACTATTTTATCTCGGTGTTATATTATTAGGAATGATGAGCATTGTTGCATGCAAACATAAGCAGAGTTCCTCTAATTTGGAAATCAGAGACAGCCTAAATGATTCGTCGGTTACAGACACAACGCTTTATGGCTTGTGTGGTGAGGGAAGTTCTATGCATAACATTGAGCTAATCACTGATTTGGGAGATACGTTAGAATTCATGGCAATGGATGAGGGTAGTGACTCTGCAGTTATCCTTGGTGGACTCTTGGCAGGTGATCGCCTTGCTGTAATTGGTCATGAAGTAAATGGAGAACGTTATGCACAACGTGTGATAAATCTTACTACTTTACTTGGAAAGTGGACGAGTTTAGATAAGAACTTTGAAATACTTGAAGGTGGACAGATTAAGAATAATATCAAAGCAGAAACTAATCCGTGGACTTCCTGGAAGATATGCAATGGAAAATTATTGCTGAACAAAGATACATTTGTGATTGACAACTTAGGCGCTGATTCGCTTTATCTTGAAAATAAAGACGGAATCTTTGCTTTCAAACGTTTGAAATAGAGCCAATCTATTATATATAATAAGGTATAGTAGGATGTCATTTCTATTTAACGAAAAATAAATCTCATATAATGGAACCATTCAGAGTTCATATTCTTGGTTGTGGTTCAGCACTGCCAACCCTCAATCATCATGCGTCTTCACAGGTTGTTGAAGTCAGAGAGAAACTCTTTATGATTGATTGCGGGGAAGGAACTCAATTGCAACTACGCAAAAATAGAATCCGGTTTACAAAACTTCAAGCTGTGTTTATCTCACATTTACACGGCGATCATTGTTTTGGTTTGATAGGAATGATTAGCACTTTTGGGATGTTGGGACGCACAGCTCCTTTACATGTCTATGCACATGAAGCCTTAGAGCCAATTTTGAAAAGTCAAATGGAATTCTTTTGCAATGGATTAGAGTTTGAAGTTGTATTCCATTCTGTCGACACTTTGAAGCATGCCATTATCTATGAAGACCGGAGTATTACGGTTGAAACTATTCCACTGCAACATAGAATCCCCACATGCGGCTATCTTTTCAGAGAGAAACCCAAGCAGAGACACATTAATCGCGAGATGGTTAATTGCTTTGAGGTGCCAATAAGCCAGCTAAATAATCTCCGGGCAGGCATGGATTGGACAACGCCTGAAGGCAAATTGATTCCCAATGAACGTTTGACGACTCCACCAGATCCCTCAAGGGCATATGCCTATTGCAGTGATACGCGTTATATTCCAACGTTATATAAGTTGGTTGAAGGTGTTGACACACTTTATCATGAGAGCACTTATGCAGATGATAATGCTGCTCGTGCCAAACTCTATTGGCATTCAACAGCTCGCCAAGCAGCGATGGTTGCGCGTGAAGCTCATGTCGGTAAGCTACTGTTAGGACATTTTAGTGCACGCTATGACAATGAAAAATGCCTACTTGATGAAGCAAAAGAGGTGTTTAAAAATAGTTTCTTAACGAATGAAGGGATGGTTTTCAATGTATGATAAGATTCTTCCTCCTGATTTCACAGAATGAAATTGCATCCTAATGAAAACTATTCAACGTAAATAGAGACTTTTTCCATAGCACGAAATAAACATTATCGAATGCCTTTTACAGGCCTATTATGAAATTAAATCTATGTAGTAACAGCATAATTCGTAATAATTTTACTAATTTTGCATGTAAATAAAGCAAGAGAATGACGAGAAAGCATAAACCATTACCCCTTTTAGAGCATATTACAATAGAATCAGTTGCAGCCGAAGGTAAATGTATCTTCCATTATGATGATAAGGTTGTGTTCGTTCCTTTCTGTGTTCCTGGCGATGTTGTTGATGTACAAATCACCAAGAAGAAACATAGTTTTATGGAGGGAAGGGTAGAAAGGATAATCTCATATAGCAAGGTTCGCGAAACTCCTATGTGCGAACACTTTGGTATTTGCGGTGGATGTAAATGGCAGAATCTGCCATACGAGGAGCAATTGAAAGCCAAACAGCAACAGGTTTTTGATCAGTTGACACGCATTGGTAAGGTTGAACTTCCACCATTTCAGCCAATATTGGGAAGTGTAAAGACGAAGGAATACAGAAACAAACTTGAATTTGGATGTGCCAATAAACGTTGGTATACGAAAGAAGAGATAGCTGCTTTGCCTCCAAAAGAGGAAGGACAAGAAGGAAATCTGTCGGAAAGTGCAATAGGTTTTCATATTACTGGTGCCTTTGATAAAATCTATCCTATCAAGAAATGTTGGTTGATGGACGACTTGCACAACGAGATTCGCAATGAGATTAGTCGTTATGCAAAAGAAAATTCGATATCTTTTTATGATATTCGGGCACAACATGGACTGCTGAGAGACTTGATGATGCGCAATTCTAACACAGGGGAGTTCATGCTTTTAGTGCAATTCCATTATGACGAAGAAGGTGATGAACAAAAAGCAATGCAGCTACTTCAGCACATTTCAGACACCTTTCCTCAAATCACGAGCCTGATTTATGTTGACAATCAGAAAGGGAATGACACCTTTGGTGATTTGGAACTTACAACCTTTAAGGGCACCGACTTCATCTATGAGACGATGGAGGACTTGAAATTTAAGGTTGGTCCGAAAAGCTTTTATCAGACAAACACAGACCAAGCCTATCATCTTTATTGTGTAGCACGTTCGTTTGCTCAGCTCACTGGTGGCGAGTTGGTTTATGATCTTTATACGGGCACAGGAACGATTGCAAACTTTGTTGCACATCAAGCAAAGCAAGTAATCGGAATAGAATATGTTCCTGAGGCGATAGAAGATGCCAAAGAAAACAGCCACGTCAATGGAATTAACAACACGTTATTTTATGCTGGCGATATGAAAGATATTCTTACAGACGATTTTATACAGGAACATGGTCAGCCCGATGTCATTATCACCGACCCACCTCGTGCTGGAATGCACGCCGATGTGGTTAAGGTGATTCTCAATGCAGCACCAAAACGCATTGTCTATGTGAGCTGCAATCCTGCCACACAGGCACGCGACTTGCAATTGATGGATGCAGATTATAAGGTGGCAGCTGTCCAACCTGTTGATATGTTCCCTCATACGCCACACGTGGAAAACGTGGTTCTGTTGGAAAGAAGATAAACAAAATATTAAAATCTAATTCATGAGTTATGGTAAAAAAGAGTTTATGTATTGCACTACTCGCGCTAACAACGTTGTCAAGTAGTGCACAAAAGAAAGAATGGTTTAACAATGTGAAACTCTCTGGCTATGGAATGACGCAATATCAATATTCCGACCAGAAAGGAAACAAGAGTAATTCGTTTAATCTGAGACTATTCCGTTTGGTCTTAGATGGTCGAATCTTAAACGACTTCTATTGGAAAGCACAAATCCAAGTCAATGGAAACACTTCTACTTTGGGAAGCAGTCCGCGACTTGTAGACTTGTTTGCTGAGTGGCAGAAGTATGATTATTTTAAGGTTAAAATCGGTGAGTTCAAACGCCCATTCACCTTTGATAATCCATTGCATCCTATCGATCAAGGCTTCATGGGGGTTGGACAAGTCATCTCAAAGTTATCTGGTTTCAGTGACCGAACAGGCGAACATCCGAGCAATGGCCGTGACTTAGGACTTCAAGTGCAAGGCGATTTCCTGAAAAATGCTGCTGGTCGCAATCTCTTGCACTATCAGATTGGCGTATTCAATGGCCAAGGCATCAATACGAAAGATGTTGATCAGCGCAAGGATATCATCGGAGGACTTTGGGTGATGCCTGTAGAAGGACTGCGCTTAGGTGTATTTGGCTGGGAAGGTTCATCTGCACGAAAGGGAAATTGGACTGATGCTGGTGTCACCCACACGGGTGAGGTTCGTTCATTGCCAAAACATCGCTATGCGCTCAGTGGAGAATATAAATTCAATGATTGGACTTTGCGTTCTGAATACGTTCATTCCACAGGATATGCTTTTGCAAAGGCGCTTACAAATACCAATGCGCAAGATCCAAATTTCACGAATTGTGAGGTTAACACAGCTTTAGGCAATAAGGCTGATGGTTTTTATGGCTTGGTTATCGCCCCTGTAATTCAGAAGAAGGTTCATGTAAAAGCACGTTACGATTTATATCGGCCAACTGCAGAATGGAATAGGTCACGCACGCAGTATGAAGTGGGAGCAGACTATTACTTCCACAAAAACTTTCAAATCAACGTTGAATATGCGCGTATCAATGACCGCACCTTGGCAAAGCACAATTATAATATGATTGATGTCGAGGTTGATTTCAGATTCTAATAGCGTCACATTGCTAATTCATTAGAACGTAACAGAATTGCCATAGGGGACAAGAAATCCCACAATAACTATTGGCAATTCTGTTTTTTATATCCTTTTTTATTGCTATCAGTGGGCATTAATTGCATATAAAACCATGGTTTCTGAATTTTATTTCCCACGCCAATAACTACACTTTAAAATTTTTTCTCTTACGCGCGCGCGAAGCGTGGCTTATCTCCTATAAACAAAGGACTTTTCAAAGTTCCCTTTGTTCAATAACTCGTGCCTTTTTGTGAACCAACAAAAGACAAAATAAGACAAAAATTAAAAGGAAAAATTCATTATTATCATGTAAAATTATGAAGAAAAAACAATTAAAAACTTATTGCCCTCCAAAATCTACATTGATACATGTAGAAACTCCATCGCTGATGGAGACTTCATTCCCAGGGCAGCACACTCCTGGGCATCATGCCACAGGGCCAAGCGATGCTAAGCGGAGTCTTACTGGAGAATGGTCTGATGATGAGGGTGTTTCAACTTGGGAGACTAATCAAGAAGAGTAAAAACAAAAACAAAACAACGAAATGAAAAAAGATTTATTCAAAGTGCGCCTATTCTCACTTGCTGGCCTTCTCGGCTTTATGCTGACATTAGCCTCTTGCGCCAATGAAGAAGTAGTGCAGAAGGCGATAAACACGGATAACGATAAGAACTTAACCTCTTTCATGGCTGGTAATCCTGACACTCGCACTTCTATGGACTACAACTCGGGTGCATTCTATTGGGAAGCTGGCGACTATATCTACGTGAAGGATGATAACAACGTATGGCAGAAGAGTAGCAATGCGCCAACTGCCAAGACAGCTAAATTTAAGTTTTATGTTCCTGGTGATTTTAAGAACAGCAACACTTATGAAGTGTACTATCCCGGTAAAAATGGAAACAAGGACCAAGTAACAATCTCTACAACACAGACACAAACAGAGCCAAACTCTACTATCCACTTTGGTGAATCGGGTGATTGTGGAACAGCAAAAGCTATTAAAAATGTAAGTGCAACAGGTGGCATAGACTTCCGTTTCAGTATTGACCATCAAGCTTCCTACCTTGTTTTCCAACCTTACACAAATAACACGGCTCTGCAGAAATGCTACTTGACTAAGATTGAAGTAAGTTCTGATGACGATATTGCAGCCACCTATACACTTGACCCTGTTAATGGTCTAACAGGCACGGGAACAGGTAAACAAATTACCTTGACCACTCAAGGTAGTGGAACATATACCAATGGATTTCCATTAAACACAAATTCAGCAAATGTAACAACCAATGGCGCTTATATGGTTATCAAGCCAGGCATACACACCTTAAAAGTAAAATATTGGGTGAAGGATATTGTAACAAACGTTGAGGGGACAATTACTAAGACTCTAACTTCTTTCAATTACGAAAAAAATAACTACTATGATATGACAGCTGAACTCAAAGTAGACGACTACGATGGTGACCATTACTACGAGTGGGATGCGAGGAAACAATATTGGGATGGTTGGGAATGGACCAAAAATCTACCTGATGGTCAGCCAACGCTCAATGGCAATAGCAGTACTCATTATCCAAATTTTTTGAGCGTCACAGAACTACGTAGTGGTTACTATAACTCTGGTGCAGGTTCTGTTGGTGCATATTCTTGTATTATTGCTCCAGAACCCAATGAGATTGTATGGTATGCATCAAAAGGAACCCCTCGCTGGGATGCAGATAGATTATGGACCACTATGGGACATTTATATAAGGGAGGTATATGGTTTAAGAAAAAGGCAAATATCTCTGGTTTCAGCAGAAACAAAGATCCAGAAGGAAGTAACTGGTCACGCTATAGAACAAGCCATATCAACACTTGGAGTATTTCTCAAACTCCCCCTTCTCCTTCAGAAGAAAGCCAATATTTTTATCTTCCTGCCATGGGTTATTACTTAAATGGTAAGCTCTCCGACGTAGGAACCGCAGGTTACTATTGGACGTCTCGTGTTGACGAAACGGATGATTTGATGGTTTATGGTTTGTCTTTCGATAATAGTGGAATCACTTTGCAGTTTGACGTTGATGCCAGCTTTGGGTATAGGGTTCAAGCATTCGAGTAACCCTCGTGGTGTCCATTTGATTTATAATTAAAGGCCGACATGCAAGAAACCACAAGGAATCTTTAGTCGGCAGAGGATAGAAAATAAAGGCTACACAAAGCCGAATCGCTCTTTGACATACTGACACACGACGGAAACGAAAATCCAATCACATGGATTTGGAGGTATCACTGGAAAATGTTATCTTTGCCGACATGAAAAGGCATTTATACATCATCAGTGGTTGCAATGGGGCTGGCAAGACGACAGCTTCCTATACGGTGTTGCCTGAAATCCTTAAAGTGGAGGAGTTTGTGAATGCGGACGAAATAGCGCGTGGCCTTTCACCTTTCAATCCCGATAGTATGGCCATAGAAGCAGGTCGACTGATGTTGAAGCGCATAGATGAATTGTTACTTGTTGGCAAGAATTTTGCAATTGAAACTACACTTGCTACCCGCTCATATGCTAAATTAGTGGAACGTGCACACAGACAAGGCTATGTTGTTCATTTAGTTTATTTTTGGCTCAGCAGTCCGCAACTTGCCAAAGAGCGTGTTGCAAGCCGCGTAAGCCAAGGAGGGCATAACATACCGCCTGACGTCATCCAGCGTCGCTACGATTTGGGCATTCGCAATCTACTTGAAATCTTTATCCCAATTGTAGATGGATGGTTGATTGTCGACAACAGCAATTTAACACAGGCCATAGTGGCAGAAGGTGGGATGAATGTACAGACGATTGTATATAACGAAACATTATTTTCAAAAATAAACGATTATGGAAAATAAAAAACGATACAGCGAATTTGCGAGCAAAGTGATGCAGGGGGTGAAAATCGCACATCAGAAAATGATTCGCGAAAAGGCCCTCAAAGGTGAAAATATAGTGATAGCCGATGCAGACGGACAGATTATGACGATTTCTGCAAAGGATTTAGCCCAGCACGATTAAAAGTGAGTTTTGCTTAATAGTTTTTCGTCCCACGCTGCAAACAAGATGTAGCGTGGGACGATTGTTTAACGCCCCTCTGAAAATATTGTTATCCGTCGTGTTGAAGTATTAAAACCTTTGGTTTGATGCTTCCGCGCTTGGCGAAAGTCGTTTCCCGAGTGGTTTGGCATTTCCGCGCTTGGCGAAAGTCGTTTCCCGAGTGGTTTGGCATTTCCGCGCTTGGCGAAAGTCGTTTCCCGAAAGGTTTGGCATTTCCGCGCTTGGCGAAAGTCGTTTCCCGAAAGGTTTGGCATTTTCGCGCTCGGCGAAAGTCATTTCCCGAAGGGTTTGGTATTTCCGCGCTTGGCGAAAGTCGTTTCCCGAATGGTTTGGCATTTCCGCGCTCGGCGAAAGTCGTTTCCCGAAAGGTTTGGCATTTCCGCGCTTGGCGAAAGTCATTTCCCGAAAGGTTTGGCATTTCCGCGCATGGCGAAAGTCGTTTCCCGAAAGGTTTGAGGCTTTCGCCACGTGGCGGAAAGTATTTCCCAAAGGGTTTGGAGCGCGAGCGAATCGTTTATTCAGAAAGAAATAAAAAATAGATAACGTCGGAACAGTCCGACACATGTTAAACTAAAAAAACAATAAAATGCCAGAAGAAACACCTTCAAAGCATGATTTCACCCAGGTGGTGGAAATTGCACAAATTCAGTTGT